>OMDM01000634.1_pt1 | contig 13701 bp, 10 predicted proteins | sample 1673801 | NCBI WGS metagenome assembly OMDM01 (sample SAMEA103958127, study PRJEB25191) | human gut metagenome | biome: human-associated habitat [ENVO:00009003]; feature: intestine environment [ENVO:2100002]; material: feces | place: Germany | collected 2013/2015 | reverse complement strand
GGACTTGATGGTCTCCATCAGACGCAGGTCGCAGGGGTTGACGATGGCGGAGGTCAGACCCTGCATCATCGCCATGGCGACCAGAGCGGAGTCCATGATGGGCCGCAGAGTCTTGGGTGCGCCGTTGGAGTTGAGGAACTCGCGGGACAGGTCGACGATGGCGACGCCGTTCCAGGCCATGCGCATGCGCGGCTCGGCGGTAACCTCGGCGATAACGGTAGCCTCCAGGTTTTCCTCGGCGGCGTAGCCCATGAACTCCTCGACGTCACCGTCGGCGACGGCACAGGCCATGCGCTCCTGGGACTCAGAGATAGCGAGCTCGGTGCCGTCCAGGCCGTCGTACTTCTTGGTCACGGTGTCCAGGTCGACATACAGGCCGTCGGCAAGCTCGCCCACGGCGACCGAGACGCCGCCGGCGCCAAAGTCGTTGCAGCGCTTGATCAGGCGGCAGGCGTCGCCGCGGCGGAACAGGCGCTGCAGCTTGCGCTCGACCGGGGCGTTGCCCTTCTGGACCTCGGCGCCCGAGGTCTCGATGGACTCGGTGTTCTGGGTCTTGGAGGAGCCGGTGGCACCGCCGAGGCCGCCCAGCAGGATGATCTTGTCGGTGGGGGCGGGGCACTCGCGGCGCACGTGGTTTGCCGGGGTAGCGCCCACGACGGCGCCAACCTCCATGCGCTTGGCTACGTAGCCGGGGTGATAGAGTTCGTTGACCTGGCCGGTGGCAAGGCCGATCTGGTTGCCGTAGCTGGAGTAGCCGGCGGCAGCGGTGGTTACGAGCTTGCGCTGCGGCAACTTGCCCTCGAGCGTCTCGGACACGGGGACGGTGGGGTCGCCGGCGCCGGTGACACGCATGGCCTGGTACACGTAGCTGCGGCCCGAAAGCGGGTCGCGGATGGCGCCGCCCACGCAAGTGGCGGCACCGCCGAAGGGCTCGATCTCGGTCGGGTGGTTGTGGGTCTCGTTCTTGAACAGGAACAGCCAGTCCTGGTCCTCGCCGTCGACATCGACCTTCACCTTGACGGTGCAGGCGTTGATCTCCTCGGACTCGTCGACATCGGTCATGACGCCGGTCTTCTTAAGGTACTTGGCGCCGATGGTGCCCATGTCCATGAGGCAGACGGGCTTGGCGTCGCGACCGAGCTCGTGGCGCATCTCCATGTAGCGGTCGAAGGCCTGCTGCACCACGGCGTCGTCGATCGTCACGTCGTCCAGGACGGTGCCGAAGGTGGTATGGCGGCAGTGATCGGACCAGTAGGTGTCGATCACGCGGATCTCGGTGATGGTGGGGTCGCGGTCCTCATCGCGGAAGTACTGCTGGCAGAAGGCGATGTCCGCCTCGTCCATGGCAAGACCGCGCTCGGAAATAAAGGCGGCAAGGCCGGCCTCATCGAGCTCGCGGAAGCCGTCGAGCACCTCGACGGGCTGGGGCTCGGGGGTCTCCATGTACAGCGTCTCGGGCAGGTCGAGCGAGGCGATGCGCGCCTCGACGGGGTTCACCACGTAGTGCTTGATGGCCTCGATGGCGGCTTCGTCCAGAGCGCCCGAGATCATATAGACCTTGGCGGAGCGCACGGCGGGGCGCTCGCCCTGGCTGATGAGCTGCACGCACTCGCTGGCGGAGTCGGCGCGCTGGTCAAACTGGCCAGGCAGGAACTCGACGGCAAAGACGGCGCCATCGCTTGCGGGGAGTTCGTCGTAGGTCACATCGACCTGGGGCTCGCTAAAGACGGTCGGCACGCAGGAGCGGAAAAGCTCCTCGTCGATGCCCTCGACGTCGTAGCGGTTGATGATCCTCAGGGCCTCGATGCCCTTGATGCCGAGAATTTCGGTCAGCTCGCCCTTGAGCTGCTGAGCCTCGACGTCGAACCCGGGTTTCTTCTCCACGTAGATACGAGAGACCATTGGTTCCTGCCTTCCTGATCGGTTGGGCGTACGGTACGGTATGCGGCAGCGGTCGGTTTGCGGGGTCTGCCCTGCGGTCGCCTTGAGCCACATGTTTGTAAACCTCACTATGATACGACAGCTCGCGGCGCGTTGAGGACGGCGAGGGTGCTACAGTGAAGCGCAAACAAGAGAAAGGCATCACATGGCATTCGTTTCGCTCGCCATCATCGCACTCGTGGCCTTTGCGAGTCCTTTTATCGCCTCGGCGATTCCCGGAAAACCCGTTCCCGAGACGGTCTTTTTGCTCGTGCTCGGCGCGGTGCTGGGACCCCATATGCTCGGCGTCATCCATGTAGATGCTGAGGTCTCGCTTGTGTCCGAGCTGGGCCTGGCCTTTTTGTTCCTGCTTGCCGGCTTTGAGATCGACCCCAAGAGCATCACGGGCGTCGAGGGGCGCTACGGCTTGGCGACGTGGGTCGTCACGTTTGGTATCGCCTGGCTTGCCGTGCGCTTTACCCCGTGGTTCTCAGTCAGTCATTTCGACGGTATCGCCGTGACGCTTGCCCTCACTTCGACGGCGCTCGGTACGCTCGTGCCCATTATGCGTGAGCGCTCGCTCACCGGCACGCGCGTGGGCGACTCGATTCTCGCGTATGGCACTTGGGGCGAGCTCGGTCCCGTGCTCGCCATGTCGGTGCTGTTGTCTGCCCGCACTGGCATCCAAACGCTCGTTATCCTTGGCTTGTTTGCGGTGGTTTGCGTGTTGCTGGCCGTGGTCCCGAGCCGCTCCAAGCGCGTCGGCAGCCGCTTCTTTGCGTTTGTTGAGGAGCGCGCCGATACCACGTCGCAGACCTTCGTGCGCCTGACGGTGCTCATCCTGGTCACGCTCGTGGCATTCTCGGCTGTCTTTGATCTCGACATCGTGTTGGGTTCTTTTGCCGCCGGCTTTGTCCTGCGCTATATCATCCCCGAGGGCAACCATACGCTCGAGACCAAGCTCGACGGCCTGGCCTACGGCTTTTTGATTCCGGTGTTCTTTACCGTATCGGGTGCAAAGATCGATCTGACGGCCGTGGCGTCGCGCCCGGGCTTGCTCGCGGGTTTTATCGTGGCGTTGCTGATTATTCGTGCCGTGCCCATTCTCATCTCTATGGGCATTTGTCCCGCGACGCGCGATGTGTCGGCGTATGGTCGCATTACCGTGGCTCTGTACTGCACCACGGCCCTGCCGATCATCGTTGCCGTGACGAGCGTTGCCGTCAACGCGGGCGCGCTGTCACAAGATATTGCGTCGGTCATGGTTGCCGCCGGCGCCATCACGGTGTTCTTGATGCCGCTGCTCGCGCAGCTCTTCTACCGCGTGGTCGACGCCGCGCCGGTCGCCGCCGTGGCAGAGGTTGCCGAGCATCCATCCGATGCGCTCGACATCCTGCGCGCCCACCACGACCTAGCGAGCTTGCTCGCGCGCGAGCATGAGCTGCTGACTTCGCATGGCCATGGTCGCGTATTCGAGGGCCTGCCTACGCTCGATACGATTGCCGAGCGTCTTTCCGCCGAGGCGGCGAGCGGCCACATCGATGCCCGCATCGTGGACGCGGCGCACCTGCTTGCCGATAAGACCTATGGAGACGAGGTCGACCCGTCCGAGCTGACCCCGCGCGAGCGTCGCCGCCTGGAGCGCGCCAAGCTCGCCGTGCGCGAATACCGCCGTCGCATGCTGGAGCTCTATGCAAGAGAAGAAGCCGAGGACGACGACGGCAAGTAGTCGATACTCTCTCGGGGAAGCCGCGTCCTTCTTTGAAGGCTCGGAACGGGATGTGGTTTCCGAAACGGGGGCCGTTGGGAAACTGTGTCCCGGAATGGGCGTTCAGAGTGGGATGCAGTTTCCGCGAGAGACCCGTTGCGGAAACGGTATCCCAGAATCGGCGTTCAAAACGGGGCGCTCTTTCCGAAACATGGCCCTGAGGGAAGCTGCGTCCCGGTCTGAGTCGGAATTCCGGGGCACAGCTTCCCTTTCAAACAGAAGAAGGCGCGCTGCCTGCAGTTGATGCAGACGGCGCGCCTTCTTTGTTGGACTATGTTGAGGCTGGGAGCTGAGGCTTGTGGTCCCTTAAGAGCGGGCGGCTCCGTCGACGGGGAGCACGGCGCCCGTGACGTAGGAGGACATGTCGCTCGCCAGGAAAACAAAGGCGTTGGCGACATCCTCGGGCTCGCCCATGCGACCCAGCGGAATGGTGGCGATGATGGGCTTAATAACCTCTTCGGGCAGGTTGGCGACCATATCGGTCTTGGTTACGCCAGGCGCGACGGCGTTGACGCGGATGCCCATGGGGGCGAGCTCGCGCGAGAGCGACTGGACCATACCGTTGACGGCAAACTTGGACGTGGGATAGCCAACGCCGGAGGGCTGACCGTACTTGGCGACCATCGAACTCGTGGTGGTGATGGTGCCGCCATGACCTGCCTCGGTCATGATCTTGGCGGCTGCCTGGTGGCCATTAAAGACGGCGACGACGTTGAGGTCCATAACTTTGGCGAACTCCTCGGCCGTGTAGTCCAAAAGGGGCGAGCGCTGGGAGATGCCGGCATTGTTGACGACTGTATCCAAGCCGCCCATATCGGCGACGGCCTGGGTAAAGGCCTCGGTCACGGCTTCGAGCGAGGTGAGGTCACAGGAGCGGCCCCAGACCTTGGCGTCGGGATAGGCGGCCGCCAGCTTCTCAACGGCCGCGTCGGCAGTCTCCTGGCGTGAGCCAAAGACGGTGACGGCGGCGCCTTCCTCGATAAAACGGCAGGCGATGGCATAGCCGATGCCGCGTGTGCCTCCGGTGATGATTGCTTTCTTGCCCTCGAGCAACATGGTGCTTCCTCTCATCGCGGGCGGACATTCGCAGCACAGCGTAGCGGTAGCCGGAATCGGCCGCGTTTGCATATCGGTGAACGGTAGCCCGCGTTACCGATGAGCGGCTCGCGCAAATATGTTCTGCCGTTGTGCTTAGGGCAGGTGACAAAAGGGCTCCCGTCCCACATCGGACGGGAGCCCTCAAGGCGCGTATTGCTAGGCGAGCGTTGGGCTAGTTCGCCATGACGCCTTCGGTCCAAGCCTCAACGTCCTCGATGCGCAGGACGTTGGCGACCTCGGCCACGCAGTCGACGCCGGCAAGCTCGGCGGCGGCAGCCTGGACGTCCTTCTCGAGCGCGCGGTGCGTCAGGAAGATGACCGAGCAGGCATCGCTGACGCCCGACTTGCCGTCCTCGACCTGGTTGATGAGCGAGATCGAGATGTTGTGCTTGGCAAAGATGTCGACCGTCTCGGACAGGGCGCCCACGCGGTCGGCGACCTTCAGGCGCACATAGTACTTGGTCTGGAGCTCGTCCATAGGCTTAAAGGCGAGATTGTGACCATAGGGCTCAATCTCGGGCAGCGGAGCCACGCCGCGGCTGATCTGCTCGGAGAGCGACAGGATATCGCCCACGACGGCGCTCGCGGTGGGGAAGGAGCCTGCGCCGGCACCGTAGAACATGGTTTCGCCCACGGCGTCACCCACCACGTAGACGGCGTTCATGGCGCCGTTGACCTTGGCGAGCATATGGTCTGCCGGGATGAGCGTGGGATGCACGCGGACGTCGACGCCGGCGTCGGTGTTGCGTGCGATGCCCAGCAGCTTGATGGTGTAGCCGAGCTCGCGGGCCTGGGCGATGTCCTCGGCGCCGATGGTACGGATACCCTGTTGGTAGACATCGTCGGTGGTCACGCGGGTGCCAAAGCCGATGGAAGCGAGGATTGCCGTCTTGCTGGCGGCGTCGAAGCCGTCGACGTCGGCGGACGGGTCGGCCTCGGCATAGCCCTTGGCCTGCGCGTCGGCAAGCACATCGGCGTAATCGGCGCCCTCGGCGTCCATGCGCGACAGGATATAGTTGGTGGTACCGTTGAGAATGCCGGCGATGGTCAGGATCTTGTTGCCCACCAGGTCGTGCTCGAGCGTGCTCACGATGGGGATGCCACCGCCACAGCTGGCCTCGCACTTAATCTGCACGCCGCACGCGCGCGCCTTCTCGGCGAGCGTCTCGACATGACGGCCCAGCAGGGCCTTGTTGGCAGAGACGACGTGCTTGCCGTGCTCAAAGGCAGTGGTGAAGATCTCGGTTGCGGGATGCTCGCCGCCGATCAGCTCGACGACGATATCGACGGCGGGGTCGGTGACGACATCGTGCCAGTCACTCGTAAAGGCCTCGCGCTCAATACCGGCTGCCTCGGCCTGCTCCCAAGCAAGCGCGCAGGCGCGGGTCAGCTTAAGGTCGATGCCGTAGGCTGCCAGGTACTCATCGTGGTGGCTCTTGATCAGGCGGGCCACGCCGCCGCCGACGGTTCCCAGACCGATGAGGCCGACGTTCACGGTGCGCAGGGGTTCGCTCATAGATAGCTCCTTCGTGCATCTTATGGATGGATTAACCGCTTAAAGGTTGAGTGCATTCTAGCGTGAACCGAGGGCGCGTGCTCGCCAGGCAACAGGAGTCGCACAAAACGGCACCCCCGAAACGCTGCGGAAACATTGGAAACATGCTCGCTACATACGACCTACAGCCTATGTGATCCAGGACGGCAAGTACATCGCTTCCTAAGTGCGCATAAAGCACGACCGGTGAGGCTGTTTTATTCAGGGCAGGGACGCCTGTAACAGAATGGAAACATTACTTTTACATAATAAAGTGGCTAAACTGCATAAAACAATAGAAATACGCAGAATTATGGATAAATGGGCAAAACAAAAGAAAAGTTGAAATAATCGCCACTTTTCTCAACTAAAGCGTCTACTATTTTGCGAACGCCGAACACGGCGAAGGATGGCCTGTCGGGTAACCGAAACCCGACGAGATTTGAGAGGAGAGCCGCATGTCGAGCCTCACCGGTAAGTCATTGAACCCTGTTATGAATCGCAGGAGCGTTATCGCGAGCGCAGCAGGTCTGGGGGCGATGTCCATTCTAGCTGGCTGCTCCTCCAACGGCGGCGACAGCGGTTCCGCTTCGAGCGACGCTTCGTTTAAGATCGGCACCATCGGCCCGCTGACCGGCGCCAACGCGTCCTACGGCAAGTCCGTTACCCAGGGTGTCGAGCTTGGCTGCAAGGATTTCTCGACCAAGGAGCTGCCGCTTGCCAGCAAGGCCGAGGACGACCAGGCCGATGGCGAGAAGGCCGTCAACGCCTTCAACACCCTGCTCGACTGGGGCATGCAGGCCCTCGTCGGTCCGACCACCACGGGTGCGTCGGTTGCCGTTGCCGCCGAGTGCGGTAACGACCCCAAGACGTTCATGATCACCCCGTCCGCGTCCTCCGAGGACGTCACCGACGGCAAGGATTGCGTCTTCCAGGTCTGCTTCACCGACCCCAACCAGGGTGTCAACGCTGCCAAGTTCCTGGCGCAGAAGTACGCGGACGAGAAGTTCGTGCTGTTCTATAACTCCGGCGACGCCTATTCTTCGGGCATCGCAGATTCCTTTAAGGCCCAGGCCGCTGAGTCCAAGCTCGAGATTGTCGACGAGGAGACCTTTAAGGACGACTCCGCCACGAGCTTTACCAACCAGCTGACCAAGGCCAAGCAGGCCGGCGCCACCATGATCTTTGCGCCGATCTACTACACGCCGGCGTCCGTCCTGCTCAAGAACGCCAAGGACATGGGCTACGACGTCAAGATGATGGGCTGCGACGGCATGGACGGCATCCTGGGCGTTGAGGGCTTCGATACCTCTCTTGCCGAGGGTCTGCTGCTCATGACCCCGTTCTCCGCCGACGACGAGAAGAACGCCGACTTCGTCAACGCTTACAAGGATAAGTACGGCGATACCCCCGACCAGTTTGCCGCCGACGCCTACGACGGCGTGCACGCGGTGGCCGAGGCCGTCAAGGAGGCCGGTCTTGGTGTCGACGCCGACCCGACCGAGGCCGCCGAGAAGCTGTCCAAGGCTATGCTCAAGATTACCGTTGACGGTCTGACCGGCAAGCTCACCTGGAACGATAAGGGCCAGGTCCAGAAGGAGCCCACGGCGTACGTCATCACCGACGGTAAGTACGTACAGGCCTAATTGGCCGCCTTACATAGAGCGGTTTTGATCCCAAGCAGGGGAGGTTTTGGCCTTCCCTGCTTGCTTGGTATCTAGGGACGATGTAACGTCCCTGTTTCATACATCAACTGGAAACCTATTCGAAAGGGGGATGTGGAACATGACGGTCTTTATCCAATACCTAGTCAACGGCCTGTCCATGGGCAGCGTCTACGCCATCATCGCGTTGGGCTACACCATGGTCTACGGTATCGCCAAGATGCTGAACTTCGATCACGGCGACGTCATCATGGTCGGTGCCTATGTCTCGTTCTGCGCCACGTCGTATCTCGGCCTCCCGGGCTGGGCATCTGTAGTTCTCTCTTGTGTGGTCTGCACGGTTCTCGGTGTTCTCATTGAGGGTCTGGCCTATAAGCCGCTGCGCCAAGCAGGCCCGCTGGCCGTTCTGATCACGGCTATCGGCGTGTCTTACTTCTTGCAGAACGCCGCGCAGCTTCTGTGGGGCGCCACGCCCAAGAACTTTACTTCGCTCGTCACCTTCCAGGTGCCGGAGTTCTTGGCCAAGTTCAACGTAAGCGCCGTCTCGCTCGTCACCATCGTCGCCTGCCTGGTTATCATGGCCGGCCTGATGTTCTTTACAGGTAAGACCAAGATGGGCAAAGCCATGCGCGCCGTGTCCGAGGACAAAGCCGCCGCTCAGCTGATGGGCATCAACGTCAACCGCACCATCTCGATGACGTTTGCCATCGGCTCTGCCCTTGCCGCCATCGCCGGCGTGCTGCTGTGCTCCTACTCGCCGGTCCTGCAGCCCACGACGGGTGCCATGCCTGGCATCAAGGCCTTCGACGCCGCCGTCTTCGGCGGCATCGGCTCCATCCCCGGCGCCTTTGTCGGCGGCATTCTCATTGGCATCATCGAGGCGATGGCGCAGGCTTACATTTCCACGAGCCTTGCCAACTCCATCGTCTTTGGTGTTTTGATCATCGTCCTGCTCGTCAAGCCTGCCGGCCTCTTGGGCAAGTACGTCCCCGAGAAGGTGTAGGTGAGCGTTATGAAGTTTCTTAAAGACAAGCAGACGCGTCACGACTTTGTCACGTACGCCATGTGCATCGTGGCATTTGCCATCGTGTTCTTTATGCAGTCTAACCACATGATTCCGCGCATGATCGCCGGTCAGCTGGTTCCCATCACGGCCTATATCGTCATGGCCATTTCCCTTAACCTCGTCGTCGGCATCGCGGGCGACTTGTCGCTGGGCCACGCAGGCTTTATGAGTGTCGGCGCCTATACGGGAATCGTCACCGCCGTCGCGCTGGAGAGCGCCGTTCCCTCCGATCCGGTGCGCCTGATCATCAGCATCGTGGTCGGCGCCATCGCTGCCGCCATCCTGGGCTTCTTGATTGGCATCCCGGTCCTTCGTCTGAGCGGCGATTACCTGGCTATCGTGACGCTGGCCTTTGGCGAGATTATCAAGGAGATCGTCACCTGCCTTATCGTGGGCGTCGATTCCCGCGGCCTGCACGTTATCTTTAACATCACGGGCAATTCTACGATCGACGACCTGCACCTGCTCGAAGACGGCACCGCTATCATCAAGGGTGCCCAGGGCGCATCGGGTGTGTCGACCTATTCGACCTTCCTTGCCGGCGCCATCCTGGTTATGGTCGCGCTCGTGATTGTACTCAACCTGGTTCGCAGCCGTACCGGTCGTGCCATCATGGCCGTGCGCGACAACAAGATCGCTGCCGAGTCCGTGGGCATCTCCGTCACCCAGTACCGCATGATCGCCTTCGTGGTTTCCGCTGCCCTCGCCGGTGCTGCCGGAGCCCTGTTCGGCGGTAACTTCTCGCAGCTTTCCGCCACTAAGTTCGACTTCAATACGTCCATCCTCATTCTGGTGTTCGTGGTCCTGGGCGGCCTGGGCAACATGCGCGGTTCCGTCATCGCGGCGGCGTTGCTCACGGTGCTTCCCGAGCTGCTCCGTCAGTTCTCGGACTACCGCATGCTCATCTACGCCATCGTGTTGATCCTGGTCATGATCTTTACCAACAACCCGCAGCTCAAGGCGTTCTTCGGTCGCGTCAAGGACCGCTTTGCTTCCAAGAAGGAGGTGGCAGCCGATGCCCAGTAAATTTGAGTTCAACAAGGGCAAGATGGTCCCGTATCCTTCTGGCGCCATCGTTCCCGACCGCGACCTGGGCCAGCGCCCGGCGCTCGAGTGCATCCACCTGGGCATTGAATTCGGCGGCCTTAAGGCAGTCGATGACTTTAGCCTGACCATCGGCAAGACTGAGATCGCCGGTCTCATCGGCCCCAACGGTGCCGGCAAGACCACGGTCTTCAACCTGCTCACCAAGGTGTACCAGCCTACGCACGGCACCATCCTGCTCGACGGTGAGGACACTTCGGGCAAGTCGGTCTACCAGGTCAACCGCATGGGTATTGCCCGTACCTTCCAGAACATTCGCCTGTTTAATACCATGACGGTGGAGGATAACGTTAAGGTCGGCCTGCATAACCAGGAGCGTTACTCCGGCTTTGAGGGCGTGCTGCGCCTGCCGACGTATTGGAAGCACGAGAAGGCTGCTCACGAGCGCGCCATGGAGCTGCTGTCCATCTTTGATATGGAGCATCTGGCAAACGAGCAGGCCGGCTCGCTGCCTTACGGCGCCCAGCGTCGTCTGGAGATCGTCCGCGCGCTTGCCACCAACCCCAAACTGCTGTTGCTCGACGAGCCTGCCGCCGGCATGAACCCGTCCGAGACCGCGGAGCTCATGGAGAACATCGTTAAGATTCGCGACACCTTCGGCATTGCCATCATGCTTATCGAGCACGACATGTCGCTCGTCATGAATATTTGCGAGGGTATCTGCGTGCTCAACTTTGGTAAGGTCATCGCCAAGGGCACGGCCGAGGAAATCCAGAACAACGACGCCGTTATCGAGGCATATCTGGGCAAGCAGGATAAGGGGGAGAACTAAATGGCAGAGCCGATGCTTTCCGTCTACAACATCAACGTCTGGTACGGCGCCATCCACGCCATCAAGGACATCTCCTTTAACGTTAACGAGGGCGAGATCGTGGCCCTGATCGGTGCGAACGGTGCCGGCAAGTCCACAACGCTCAAGACTGTCTCGGGCCTGCTGCGTTCCAAGACCGGCTCCATCAAGTTTATGGGCGAGGACATTACTCATACGCCCGCTGATAAGCTGGTAAGCAAGGGCCTGGCCCAGGTGCCCGAGGGACGTCGCGCCTTTTTGCAGATGACGGTTGAGGAGAACCTGGAAATGGGCGCCTATACGCAGCCCAAGTCCACGGTGGCTCCGGGCCTTGAGCGTGTCTACGAACAGTTCCCGCGTCTTAAGGAGCGCCGTCGCCAGGTCGCCGGCACCCTTTCGGGCGGCGAGCAGCAGATGCTCGTTATGGGCCGCGCCCTTATGAGTAACCCCAAGCTGCTCATGCTCGACGAACCTTCCATGGGTCTGGCACCGATTCTGATCGAACAGATCTTCCAGATTGTCGAGGACCTGCACAAGGCCGGTACCACGGTGCTTCTGGTCGAGCAAAACGCGCAGATGGCGCTTTCCATCGCCACGCGCGGTTACGTGCTCGAGACTGGCAAGATCACCATGACCGGCACCGGTCAAGAGCTGCTGCACGACGATAACGTCCGCAAGGCCTATCTGGGCGGTTAATCCATTCAACAAAGGGGGCGCTGACCAACCCGGTCAGCGCCCCCTTTTAAGTTGCGGTGAAATAGGGACTAAATGGGGGCGCTAGACGCCAAAACAGTCCCTATTCCACCGCAACTTCATGGGGATGTGTGACAATGCCCGTCGGAAAACATCTGCTGTCTTTGGGGGTCTATCTATGCTGTACGAGTTTTGTGCCGAGAACTTTGAGCGGGTGCCGGCAGCTATCGATGCCGGTGCAAAGCGCATCGAGCTGTGCGACAACCTCGCCGTTGGTGGCACCACGCCTTCTGCCGGCGTTATCAGCGCTACAGTCAGCTATGCTCACGAGCATGACGCGCGAGTGATGTGCATGATTCGCCCGCGTGGCGGTGACTTTCATTACAACCAAGACGAGCTGCGCATGATGGAGATGGACCTGGGTCTTGCCGTAAGCGCCGGCGTTGACGGCTTGGTCTTTGGCTGCTGCAAGCCCTGCGCTGGCGGATGGGCGCTCGACGAGCTTACGTTGGGTGCCCTCGTGATGGCCGCGGGCTGCGCGACCGAGGAATGCAAGCGTGAGCCCATCGACATCACCTTTCACATGGCGTTTGATCAGCTCTCGCCCGAGGCTCAGCTCGACGCGATTGACATACTCGCCGACTGCGGCATCACACGCATCCTGACGCATGGTGGCGCTGCCGGTACGCCGATCGAGGACAACTTCGAAAACCTGGCCCGCTTGATCGAGTATGCGGGCGACCGCTTGACCATCCTTCCCGGCGGCGGCATTTTCACGGTCAACCGCGATACCGTGGCGGCGGCACTGGGCGTCTCCGAGCTCCATGGCACCAAGATTGTGCCGCTGGAGGTATAACCCGTGGCGCTGGTATTTGACGTTCAGCAGGCGAACGGTAAGCCCGACGACAACCGTAATCCCGGCACCGCGTGCCCTTTTTGCGATACAGAAGGGCTCACCGACATCATTCGCCGTGATGGCGATTGCATTTGGCTCGAGAATAAGTTCAAGACCCTGCGCGCCACCCGTCAAACCGTGCTGATCGAGTCGGCCGATCACGATGCCGACCTGGTGACCTATGAACCGGATGAGCTGCATCATGTGATACGGTTTGCTCTGGGCTGTTGGCAGCAGATGATCGATTCCCAACAGTACCGCAGTGTGCTCATGTACAAGAACAAGGGCCCGCTTTCGGGCGGCAGCCTCGTCCATCCACACATGCAGATTGTGGGCTTGGAACAGGAGGACGGCTATGCGACGCTGACCTCAGCCAACTTTGAAGGCATTGGTGTCTGGCAACAGGGGAGAATCTCGGTCGACATCTCAACCGAACCGATTATGGGGTTCTTTGAGGTCAACGTTTCAGCCCCGCAGGGAATCGCCGCCAGCGATGGCGCGCGAGACCAAGCCGAGACGGACCTCTTCGCCGATGCGATTCAGGTAGCTCTGCGCTATATCCTGAACGAGCACCATGGTGGTCGCGCAGAGTCGTACAACTTGTTCTTCTACCACATGTACGGTCGGACCATTGCCAAGGCGCTGCCGCGTTGGGTGGTTTCGCCCTACTTTGTCGGCTATCGTTTGGCCCAGGTCAATGCCGAGACGACGCTCGATATCGATGCTGAGCGCCTGCGCGCGCATCTGGAAACGCTCGTATAGCAAGACTAGCCCCGCGTAATGCGGACAGTCTAGCGTGCCATGGCGTCGCGGCCGGCTTCGACCCGCTTGCGCTGGGCGGCGCGCTCCTCGCCGGTCAGATGCTCAAAGAGATGCCCGATAAGCGAGGCGAGCACCTGCTGAAACAGCGTTCCGCACATGACGGGAAACACGACCTCGCCGGGAAAATACTGTGTGGCGATGACGGCGCCCGAAGAGATATTGCGCATGCCGCAGGTAAAGCACATGGTGGTCGTCTCGTTATACGGCAGGTGCAACGCGCGGGCGACCAGAATGCCCACGACAAAACCGCTGATGGCGAACACCAGAATAAAGAGGGCGACTTCCAGGCGCACTGCGTTCATGTGCAGCACGTACTCGCTCATGGCGGTGGAGTTGGACGCGATGAC
>OMDM01000631.1_pt1 | contig 13733 bp, 13 predicted proteins | sample 1673801 | NCBI WGS metagenome assembly OMDM01 (sample SAMEA103958127, study PRJEB25191) | human gut metagenome | biome: human-associated habitat [ENVO:00009003]; feature: intestine environment [ENVO:2100002]; material: feces | place: Germany | collected 2013/2015 | reverse complement strand
CACCGGCAGCTTCCATACATGTGTTTAATAAAATTTAAAGCCTTTGGCATTATATCATACCAAAGGCTTTCATGCAAGCTTTATTATACTATTTTTTTGTCAGTACTTTCGCAATCTCGCTATAGTTCATTCCCTTTTCCAGCGTAAATGTCCCCACACGGATATATCTTGCATAAGGTTCGCCGTCAGAGCGATGATCGTACAGCATATCCGGGCGTTTTTTGCGGGTCACTTCAAGTGCGGTTTCTTCCTGCCACTTCGCAACGGCATCGTGCGCGCCTGTAAGCAGAACCTCAGGCACGGCTCTGTCGCGCCAAACCTCGGGACGGGTATACTGCGGGTGCTCGAGAAGCCCGTTATAGTGGCTCTCTATGCTGTAAGCATCGCTGTTAGGGAGCACCCCGTCCTGAAGCCTTGCTATCGCATCGGTAAGTATAAGCGCCGGGAGCTCTCCACCCGTCAGCACATAGTCACCGACAGATATCTCCTCGGCACAAAGTTCGTCAAGTACACGCTGATCCACACCCTCATAATGTCCGCAGAGTATTATGAGATTATCCTCGGCGGCAAGCTCCTTTACTATGCCTTGCGTCAGTACTTTGCCCTGAGGCGACATATAGACTATGCGCGCAGAAGAGCCGCTTTCCTGCTTTATTGCGGTTATACAGTCGTATATCGGCTGTGCCTGCATAACCATACCCGTGCCGCCGCCGTAAGGCTTATCGTCAACGCGGTTGTGCTTGTTACCGGCATAGTCGCGGATATTGTGGCAGTGTATATCTATATGACCTGCTTTTCTTCCTCTGCCGACTATGCTTTCCGACAGGTACGATTCGCACATATCGGGAAAGAGGGTAGCTATATCAATCCTTATCATAGGTTCTCCGTTTTTATTCTTCGTCAAACAAGCCGTCAAGCGGTCTTATAACGAGATATCCGTCGTCTATATTTTTTTCAAGCAGGACCTCGGGAATTGCGGGGAACATAAGCTCTTTACCCTCCGGGGTTTTAAGCTCATAGACATCTGCCGCGCCGTGCTGAAAGATATCCGTTACCTTACCATAAACCTTGCCGCTGTCTGCGTCACGCACTTCAAGTCCGATGAGATCCTGTATGAAGTTCACGCCCTCGGGAAGCTCCACATCGTCACGATCCATATAAAGCATTTTGCCGACTATGGTCTTTGCCTGCTCAACACTGTCTATGCCCTCAAGTTTCAGCACTGCAAGCGTTTTGTGCGGACGTGCCTTTTCGACCTCGAGCTCCTGCTTGTCCTTGCCTAAAAACAGCCTGTCAAAGCTGCATATAACGTCTGCGCTGTCGCAGTAGTACTGCACTCTGACCTCGCCGCCGAGCCCCTGCGTTGCTACTATCTTACCTATTTCAAGATACTTTTTTCTCATATTTTCCTCATTTCTCTGTTATGTCAAGAATATCAGAAGGCTTATGTACGATATATTTTGCGCCGTTATCGCAAAGCTCCTTTTCGGTGCGGAAGCCCCACAGAACGCCGCACGGGGTAAAGCCTGCGTTTACGGCCGTCTGCATATCAACGCCGCTGTCGCCTATGTAAAGTACTTCTGACGGCTGTACGCCGAGCTTTTCCGCTACGTCAAGCGCGCCGTCCGGGCACGGCTTTGCCTTTATCCTGTCATCAAGTCCTCTGATATAGTCGAACACGCCGTCACCGAGGAAGTGCGGAACTACCTGCTGTGCTATGTTATGCGCTTTGTTGGTAATCACGCCGAGCTTCATACCTTTTTCGCGGGCGGAGCTCAAAAGCTCGGGTATGCCGTCATAAGCGGCGGTCTTGTCCTCGCTGTGAAGAGCATAATATTCCATAAACATGGCAAGCGCCTGTTCCTTATATTCCTGCCTGTCGGACGGCAGACAGCATTCTATAAGCTTCGGTATACCGTTGCCGACGAAATATTTATATTCATCGATTGTGTGGGTAGGAAATCCTAATTTGCACAAAATGTGATTTGCGCTGTCGCCAAGGTCATCGATTGTGTTCAGAAGTGTACCGTCAAGGTCGAAAATAAGTGCCTTATATCTCATAGAAATACCTCTTTTCTTGCTACTATCTATAATATTATATAGCTTAACACTGTTTGTGTCAACCGAGCTGATAAATTAAAATTTGAAATTTTGCACAAAAAGTTATTGATTAAGAGCTGTTATTATGCTAAAATCGGTACATACAGCGAGAAATGCTGTATGTAGAATATTGCACAAAACGGCACGAAAGGAAAAAGCTATGAGCACAAAAATGTACGTAAACGGCAGTGACAGAAAGGGACATATAAACCCGGAGATCTACGGTCATTTTTCGGAGCATCTGGGCAGATGTATCTATAACGGTATCTATGTCGGGGAGGACAGCAGTATCCCGAATACTAACGGTATAAGAAACGATATAGTTGAGGCTTTTAAAAATATTAAGATGCCTGTCCTGCGCTGGCCGGGCGGATGCTTTGCGGACGAATATCACTGGAAGGACGGAATCGGAGAAAAGTCACAGCGCAAGAAGATGATAAATACTCACTGGGGCGGAGTGACAGAGGACAACAGCTTCGGCACGCATGAGTTTTTTGACTTCTGCGAGATGGTAGGCTGTGAGCCGTATCTGTCGGGCAATCTCGGCTCGGGTACTGTGCAGGAAATGTCAGAGTGGATAGAATATATCACCTCGGACAACGATTCGCCTATGACGCAATTAAGAAAGAAGAACGGCAGGGAAAAGCCGTGGAAGCTGAAATATCTCGGAGTCGGAAACGAGAGCTGGGGCTGTGGAGGAAATATGTCGCCCGAGCAGTATTCAGCACTGTACAGACAGTATCAGACGTATTGCAGAAACTACGGCGATAATCATCTTTATAAAGTCGCCTGCGGACCGAGTGCGGATGATTATAACTGGACGAAGGTTATAACAGAAAATATCAAGCCGTGGCATACGAATGCGGTGAGCCTGCACTACTATACTCTGCCTACGGGAAACTGGGGGGATAAGGGCAACGCTACCGGATTTTCTGAGGACGAATACTATAAGACGCTGGAAAAAACGTGGTATATGGAAACGCTTGTCAAGCGTCATTGTGATATTCTTAACGTAAATAATCCCGAAAATAACATAAAACTGGTTGTAGATGAGTGGGGAACGTGGTATAATGTAGAGGAAGGCACTAATCCGGGATTTTTATTCCAGCAGAATACAATGCGGGATGCTATGGTGGCATCAATCAATCTTAATATATTCAACAGCCACTGTGACAGGATATCTATGGCAAATCTTGCGCAGGCGGTAAATGTGTTGCAGGCGCTTATTCTTACCGAAGGCGAAAGAATGATACTGACACCTACATATCATGTGTTTGATCTGTATAAGAATCATCAGAATGCAGAGCTGTGCTACAGCAGTATAGCAGATGAAAGGCAGGAGGGATATGACCTTCCTGTTATATCGCAGAGCGTATCGGTAAACTGCGACAACGAAATGACGATAACGGCTTCAAACTGCTCGCTTTCGGAAAGCAAGACTATTGAAGCGGACATATGCGGATTTGAGTTCAATTCTGTCAGGGCAAGGCTGCTGAGCGGCAATGCAGGTGCACACAATACCTTTGACGAGCCCGAAAATGTCACGATCGCTGACTTTGACGGCGTTACAAAGAATGAGCGCGGTATCACATTCACGCTTCCGCCGTGCAGTGTAGCGGAGATAATCCTTGAATGAATGTCTGCAAAAGATGTCTGCTGAGCCGTATGAGTGCCGAGGCGTTTCAGAATATCAAAGAGAATGTAGAGCTTATTCCCGATGATAAAAAAGCCGATGAAGCGCTTTATAAAAAACGTCTTGAAATATGTACGGAGTGCGACTGCCTTATAAATGGTATGTGCAGTAAATGCGGCTGCTTTGTGGAAATGAGGGCGGCATATGCCTGCAACAGATGTCCGCACGAAGACAAGCTCTGGTAGTGAAAGGAAAAAAGTTATGGCTAATATGAAAAGGCTTCAGCGCGATTACGGCGATGTTATCTGGACAGGCAAAAAGTGCATTATGGGTATGCCCATTTCTTTTACAAGATACATACTTACGTCAAGTGTGCTTTATACGAAGGTCGGATTTCTGAATATCAAGGAAGATGAAATAGAGCTGTACAAGATAGTTGATAAAACCATGAAGCTGTCGATCGGTCAGAGAATGGTCGGTTGCGGTACTATCGTGGTCACATCAAGGGACTGCGACACTCCGAACAAGGAGCTGAAGTCTGTCAAGCAGCCTAGAGAGGTAAAGAAAATACTTGACGAGGCGGTAAAGCTTGAGCGCGACAAGTATATGGTAAGAGGCAGAGATATGGTCGGTGCAAACCTGCATGAACACGGCGATATGGGTGAAACTAATCTGCATAGCGAAGATTTTGACGAAATGGCGGATATGTAATTGGATAAGATAAAGGAAATGTTAAAAATGGCTCTGCACCCATCACAGTGGAAGGAGCTTTTTACAAGATACCGTGAAATAATAATGTATGTCATATTCGGTGCACTGACAACGCTTGTATCAATAGTGACGTACTTTATAATACGCTGTATATTCCCGGGCGAGGAGAGCGTACCTGCGTTTTTGAAATGGACATATCGGCTCAATTTCAGCGGCGGAGATTCGTCAACCGTACTGCCGAATATCATTTCATGGATAGTATCGGTCACATTTGCGTATATCACAAACAGGATCTGGGTGTTTCAAAGCAAGGTAAAGGGCTTTGGCAAGAATATAGTGCAGGCGCTGTCATTCTATGCGGCAAGGCTGTTCACGCTGTTTGTTGATCTTATAATAATGTTCCTGCTTGTAAATCTGCCGAATATTGAGAACGGGCTTTATGAATTCTGCGCAAAGGTGTTCTCAAATATCGTAGTGCTTGTGCTGAACTATATTTTCAGCAAGGTGTTCGTATTCAGAAAAGAAAAGCAGAAATAAACAGTAAAAATCACAGCGTGTATTCACTGCTGTGATTTTGTTTGTTATGAAACTTCGGGCTAAAGGAGCTTTTATGAAAGAAAAAGAATATGTGTTTTCGTATTCTCTTGACAACAAGCGTTATCATACTCTGAACTTCCATAACAAAACCGTTTACGGCGGCAGGGTAGGTAAGGCTGTTATAGATGCGGGCTTTACCTGTCCTAATAAGGACGGAACTAAGGGTACGGGCGGCTGTATCTACTGTATGGGCGGAAGCGGATATTTCACCGCGGCACATGGCGGCAATATCTATGACAGCGTACAGCGCCAGCTTTCAGCCGAAAAGGAGCGTATCTTTAAAAAGTACCCCGACAGTATGATAATTGCATATTTTCAGGCTAATACCAACACCTATGCGCCTGTTGAAACGCTCAGGATCGCGTTTACTGCGGCTCTTGATTTCGGCGTAACAGGTATATCGATAGGTACAAGGGCGGACTGCCTGCCCGATGATGTTATCGGGTTGCTTTCACAACTGAACAGCAAGACAGACCTTACTGTAGAGCTTGGCTTGCAGACTGTTCACGACAGAACCGCCGCCGTTATTAACCGATGCTATGACTACCGTGAGTTCCTTTCCGGCTATGAAAAGCTGAAAAGCGCTGATATCCGTACCTGTCTGCATATAATTAACGGATTGCCCGGGGAAACAAAGGATGATATGCTTGACACGGCAAGAGAGGTCGCACGACTTCATCCTGATGCAGTCAAAATACATCTTCTTCATGTCAACCGTAACACAGCTCTGGAAAGAATGTACCTCGGCGGAGAGTATAGCCCGCTTACCCGCGATGAGTATATTGATATAGTGATATCACAGCTTGAATACTTGCCGCAGGATATAGTCATAGAGCGCATTACAGGTGATGCCGACAAGAAATATCTTGTTGCACCGAAGTGGAGTGCGGATAAGATTGCCGTACTCGGCGGAATAGACAAGCAAATGAAGCTGAGGGGAACTTATCAGGGGATAAAAGCTGATGTTATGTGATTTTATATCTGAATATAAGTGAAACCGCAGTATCGGGTCAGTTTTCGATACTGCGGTTTGCGTTGCTTTTTCCGCCATATTATGCTAAAATATCCACGAGGGAAACCTTGGACGTCAGGCGGTCAATTCATCTCCCGAAAGTGCGTTGCACTTTGAAAGGAGGTGAAGCTGTGTACATAACTCTGGACAACTTAATTCAGATTGGTATTTTCCTAACGGGATTTACCGTTATGATATTCAGTATCATTTCTTTTGTTATGAATTTTACAAATAAAAAGAAATAACCGCCCTTGCTGCTAACCTGAGGCGGTTATTCTTTAACTCAATCTAGGGAGCGACCGTCTGTCGTTTCCCTCTTTTTGTATCTATAATATAACACAAAATCAAGCCGGTGTCAAGTGCATCACCCGGCATAATCCGAAGAACCGCCCTGTTTAAAAGGCGGTTCTTCGTTTATACGGTTTTCCTCACAGGTCTTATATACTTCCAGTACCTCTTGCAGTCGTGATAGAAATAGAACACTCTGCCCTGCGTTTTGTCAAGCTCATAGCCCGACTTTTCATAGTCAAAGTCTTTCATAGCCTGTTCTATCTTTGCTTCAACCGCACTGTTTTCGGTCTGAAAGTCGAACGGTCCGTGCTCAAACACGATATACTCGCCCTCAGGCACGTCCATGATCTGCATCTGCTTTGGCATCTCTCCGCTGTAGTCGGCAGGAAGCCTTACGCCGTAAGCCTCAGCCAGCGGAATGCCCCAGCTGCATATTCTTCCCTCAGGCTCGTTTATGTACGCCATGACCTGACCGCTTCCGCTGTTTGCCTCATCACCGCCCATATCGTCGAGCTTACCCTTGATACTGTCAAGCAGTCCGCATATAGTTGCACAATCCTGTCCGGGAATGTGACTCTGCTTTTCCCAGAAGTCGAAATACCCTATACTCTCGTAGTTTCTGATATGCAGGAATTTATGAGCCGGGATCGTTACGAAATACACCTTAATATCACTGTTTGTCTGTGCCATACCTGTTCCTCCTATGCCTAAAAGATAGCAGTCGAAAGGTCTTATAGCCGTGCGGAGAATTACAGGCACAGGGTGTGAACGGTAAGAGCTCGGAGTAATTCCGTATGCCGCTTTGAATGCCCTTGTGAACGCCTCGTGAGATGTAAAGCCGTAGTCAAGAGCTATATCAAGTATGCCCTTGTCGGTATCTCTCAGCTCCCTCAGCGCAAAAGCAAGCCTGCGGTATCTCATATAGTCCCGCAGATTCATTCCCGATATCTCGCTGAACTTTCTTGAAACATAATATTCCGAATATCCGAGCGACTTCGAGAGCCTGCCCAGTGTCAGTTTTTCATCATCGCCGCTTTTGATGCATCTGTCGATGTCGTCAACGATATTCTGAATATTCATATACCATTCGTTTATCTCACTCATCTGTTTTCCTCCGCACAGCTTTCTTCCATCTTTTCGACTGTATTCATTTTATCACAAACGAGAAAGCCGAAACTTGATACGGCTTGCTGTTTTTACTGAAGGCAGCACAGTATTTTCATATCAGATCAAGATAAGTCTTGAGATCGCCGACAAACTGATTTCCGCACCGTGCAAGCTCACCGAGCACTCGATCGGTTCCTTTTTCGGTCGTATACCAGTTTTCTTTGGTAATGTTATAGCAATGTACGGGGCAGACCGTCATATCAACATTCGGGAAAGCCATTTGATACAGCATTAAGCATCGGCGAGCATGAAAGGCTTTACAAACAATTATACCGCTTTTTATCATTATGCCCTTTTCATCAACGGCTTTACGAGAGAGAAATGCGTTATCACGAGTATGCCCCGACTTGCTTTCTTCAATGATCGCAGTCTGCGGAACGCCGTTTTTTACGAGTACATCTGTAAAAAACTCGCAGTCTGACCGGTAATTGCCACTATAAATTTCCGCTTTTGAGCGGACGCCGTGCCATTTTTCCTCTTTAACGCTTACTCCTCCTGACGGGACTATCCAATCAGTCAAACCTTGTCGGTATAATTCTGCGGCATATTCGGGCTGTTCGGGGTGTGAGCCGCCCGGCAGAAAAATCGCATCGACCTTTTGAGGTTCTCCTGACACAAAGATATAATCTGAAATATCTGTGATGATCCGGTTTGGCATAGGGGTTCTCCTCTTAGTTTTTTTGTAAAAGAAAAATGCGTGATCTATACAGCTTGCTGTCCTGCTTATTCCTCCGGATTGAAGTAAACATCGCCGTTTTCATCTGTCGTAAACACAGTGAAGCTTGTATAGCACACGTTTCCGTAAATATCGTTTATAACAAAGCTGTATCTGTAGTCGCCTGCAGGCAGATTGACAAACTCTATCATATTGTCACCGCTATAGGTGCATTCATCGCCCTCCGCCTTGCCTGCAAAGTTACCCTCGCTGTCGTAGGTGTTGAATATCGGCACTATGACATCTCCCTCTTTAAGCGGAACAACACTCCTTGCCGACTCGCCGTTTTCGTTTACACCGTCCCATGTTCCGAGTACCGTTATGTCATACGCATTGCCGTCCCGCTCCATAGCTATACGCAGGTTGGTTTCCTTGCCGTTGAGCTTTATAGGTGAAGTGTAAACCGAGCTGCTGCCTTTTTCTTCTACTATATACATAGGAATGAGGTTATCCTCGATCATGTACCACTGACCGCTGAAAGTGTCTTCAACAAGTCCCGAAGAGAAATCTACCTTTGTACTCTGGTCAACACCAAATTCAAGCAGTTCGCCTGTTTCCTCGTCCACACGGTAAACCGAGCAATTGACACTTGCAAGATTATTTATTGTATCGTCCGTTACGGTGAAATAGAATGTTCCCTCATCGTCAAGCACAGGTCCGACATCTATCTGCACACTGCTCTTATCGCCGCAGAAATCCATATTGGCGTTCTGATTATTGTAATGCTCCCAGTTGCTCTCATAGTCGGAATAATCACCGTCGCTCCAGTACACCGCGCCGTCAGCGAGCCATGTATTTTCACCGCTGTATCCGTTCGTACTGCCATTTTGTGCGCCGTAGGCTATTCTGTCAACGAAGGTCATATAGTACGGACTTACACATATCTTACCGAATATTGCAAGCTCGGCAGAGCCGGAAACACCGAAAGGATAGTAGGTCGAAAGACCTGTAGATCCGTACTTGTCCGCGCCGTAGATATTATACACGACTGCCTTTTCCAGCGCCGACATAACCTTGTCTGCCTTGTCACCGGGAACTGTCGCGCTTATCATAGAGCCGAGATCAACCATATTGGTATAACCCTCGGTTTCATTGTTGCTGCCGTAGGATCTTACCCCATAGATGCTTCTTATCATTTCTGCAAGCATTGCAGAATCGGCTGAACCTGCGTTCATTTCAGAAGCGGCATCATTTACCGTTTTTACAAGTTCATCTATTCGGCTGAGATCCGTTATCGAAAGCGTAGCCTCGCCGCCTGCGCCGATAGCCTCGCACGACGCCATAAAGCTGTCAGCGACCGTCTTTCCAAGCTCGGCTGTATCCGCTGTAGGATTACTTTCCATAAAGCCTGCTATCTCGGTATAATCCCAGCCGTAACCGGGTTCGGTTTCCTCGGACGCAAACATATAGTCCGCATGAGGAACAAGCATATTTGCCGTTTCTACTGTTGCCATAAGGCAAGCATCAAAGCCGATGAACGCAAACTTATCCGTCATCTTATCGTATATTGAGGTAAGTGCTGTGTCTATCTCATCAAGCGACAGCGAATCGTTTTCATTCAGCTCGTCAAAGCACACACCGCTTATACTTCCGCCGCCGTGATTCCAGAAGATAAGCCCCATTTTAGCCGCTGCATAGTTTTCTATACCCCAGCTGAGAAAATCGACAAGCACATCCTCCTTGCCCATATTGACAGATTCTTTTTCTTCGATAAGGCTTATTTCTCCGCCCGTTACAACATAACGCTGTGTCTTTCCGGCAGAGATCCCGTATGTATCAGCCCATGCACCCGCACCGCCCGTCTGAATGACAAACTTCACGTTCTCGCTTTGTGAGCCTGCGACCATTTCCTCAATGTCGCCGCTTGCAAGCCCGTTCTCGCTTTCAAGGTCGCTGCCGCACATATAGATGAATACCGTCTGTGTGCCGTCCTCGCCCATAGGCTTTTCGGTTTCACGCTGTTTTCTTGTAATGCTTATTCCGTCCGAATCGCTGAACGTCAGCTTTGACGCGCGGCTGCCATTGACCTCGCCGTCATACTTATTGCCGCCGCTTTCGCCGCCGTCCGAATTTTTGCTCTCGCTTGTCTGCCTGTTATCACTTGACGTGCTGTCTGAAACCTCTTCCTCATCGTCAAGGCAACCGCTTGAAAGAAGTGCCGTTGCAAGTACAGAAAATGCAAGCAATGTACGCAGTATCTTTTCGTTCGTTTTTCTCATAAACTCTCCTTTTCTCTTAATCGGAATTATAACCATATTCTCACATATTATAATCTTTTTCACCGGCAATTGCAACGAAAAGGCACAAACGGCGTTTAATCGGCTTGAAACGGTAGTTTTCCCTTGCCCTGCACCGCATTCTTGCCGCCCTTGCCAAAGGTGACAGCGCTTTACCAAGCCTTTCAAAAACCGCACTGTAATACTCGCCTAAAGATATTCCTCTGTGCTATTCTGCGTTACCGCCCCAAGTAAGCCTACGCTAACCTAATTTTTACAAAAAAAATTTAGTTAAACCTATTGACAAACGTCAAAGTATCGGTTATAATTAAATCATCAAATCAGTAAACGTTACTGATTTTGTTAAAATTGACAAGAAACAAATCATTTTATTTTATGAAAGGATAGGTAATTTACTATGAAAAAGTGGGTATGTCCGGTATGCGGTTATGTTCATGAGGGAGATACACCTCCCGAGTTCTGCCCCCAGTGCAAGGTTCCCGGCAGCAAGTTCACGGAGCTCAAGGAGAGCGAGAAGCTTGTATTCGCGGATGAGCACAAGGTTGGCGTTGCAAAGGCAGTTGAGGATGAAGAAATTCTTGCAGGTTTAAAGGCTAACTTTGAGGGTGAATGCACAGAGGTTGGTATGTATCTTGCTATGGCAAGAGCAGCTCACAGAGAGGGCTATCCCGAGGTAGGTCTTTACTATGAAAAGGCTGCATGGGAAGAGGCTGAACACGCTGCAAAGTTCGCAGAGCTTTTAGGCGATGTTGTAAGCGCATCGACAAAGGAGAACCTCGAAAAGAGAGTTGCCGCAGAGCATGGCGCTACACAGGGCAAGCTCGACCTTGCAAAGAGAGCTAAGCAGTTAAATCTTGACGCTATCCACGACACTGTTCACGAGATGGCAAAGGACGAAGCAAGACACGGCAAGGCATTTGAAGGTCTTTTAAACCGTTATTTCAAGTAAACAAACGGCTGTTAGCCGCGTCAAATTCGCCGTTGCGGCTGCAAATTCCGCCTTTTATAACAACTCGGCTTATCTAAGGATAGCAAAACGGTGGGAATTAGCAAAGCGATAATCAATGCATGAATTACGCCATCGGCGGATATAAACATTATAAAAATGCTGAAAAGGGTACTGTGAAAAATTCACAGTACCCTTTACTTTTGTATCGGAATGCAATTACTCCTTCTTGGCATCTATCATAGAAGCCAAATGTGCCGCCATCAGTTTTGCGGTTTCGCCGCTGAGCTGAGCGGATGTTTTATTGTCGCCCGTAAGGTGTATGATCTCCTTGTGCTCTCTGCCCTTTTTAGGTTCGGGAAGAGAGTTGAAGAAGTCCTCCGATGACACCTCAACATGCTTATCATAATTATCGATATAAGAACGGGCAGTTCCTATTATCTTTGAATATCCCGCATCACCTGAATTTTTGACCTCTGTGAAAAATTGACAGATCCTGTCATCGTGTACCTTTGCAAGACAAGATGCAACATAGGTATATGTTGCGGAAAGCTCCGGGTTACGCACAACATTCAAAGCAAAATCGATAAAATCGTCCTTGTTGTGATAACGCAGATAGTTACACGCGGCTGTAACACTGTTATAATAATTCTCGGAAATTATTACTTTACCGTCAAGCTCTGTCTGACCTGCGAGCAACGCGTCAAGCATAGGCTTTGTAAGTTCTTCAACGCCCTGTGCACACGCCACCATATCCGCGTCCGGGTAGCGTTCGGAGAATGCGTCAAGCTGTTTCGGCAAGCGCCTCTGTCCGGACTTCGGCACTACACCGAGCTTCTGCTTTACAGCGTCATAAGTGTCCGGTGTAACGTATTTTCTCGATGTAAGTCCGATACGCAACTGTTCTTTTGTCAGCGACTCAAACGGAACACGGAAAGAAGCAGAAGAAAAGCCTATGGTTTTCTTTTCGCCGTTCTCATCGGTTATCTTCCAGATCTCATTGAGCGGCTGTATCTGCACGGTATAGAACGGCTTGCCCTCTATTGCAGCCGCACAAGCCGCATAGTGACCTTTGAGCAATACCGAATAAAGCCCGGAGAAATGCAATGAGATACCGAACAGATCTCCGTTTCTGAGCCCCTCGGCAGAAGCCTTTTTAATAAGTGACGGGTCATATGCGGACGGTTTTTCGGTCGGTATAAGAAAAGGTGCGCTGTACGCCTTATCCCCTATCACACTTATGTTTCTGCTGCTGTTGCGCAATTGCTTTGACACGCCGTAACCGGACCAGAAAAACATACTTTCGCCTGCAGTGGGATATGTTTCAACGTACGTCACAGCATACAGTCCATCAGGGAGCAGACGCATAAACGGCTCGAGCGCATACTCCGGTGAGCCGCCTTTCGCAAGTCTTGCGTATGCACCGTCTATGCTCTCTGCTATTATAGAGCCGCTTGAGGCACTGCCATACTCACTGATGACCTTATCCGCATCGTCATCATTCATACCGCCGCTTATGACCATAACCGGAGCATCGTGGGAATAAAGACAATACTTGTCGTATTCGGAATTTATGCGACATATGCCTATCTTGGCAAGACCGTCCTTTACCGAAAAAACCATAACCTCGCTGTCATTTATATTGATATGCTCGCATACTACCTGAGGTATCTTTTCACTCATATTTTTACCTTCGCCCCTTTCACTCATTTATCCTGCGTTCCGAGCGCAAGGTACTGTTCTATTTTATCAAGCGCGCTGCTGTCAAACAACGACTTCGGTATCCATACAAGCGGCACTTTTCTCCTTGTCACAATAAACATGGAGGAGGTTTCGATGTAGTTGTCGTTCATTCCGAAACGGATAATTTCGTGCGGACTGTATACACTGTCTTCTGCCGCAGATATTCCGACCGGACATATCGCAAACGTGACCGTTTCATCGCTGTCCGTACAGCTCTTTATCATTGCCGAATATTTCAGCTTCGTCACTGCTACCATTATAAGATACGCAACTGCCACTGCGCCTACGGCACAGAAGAATATACCCATTCCGAGATACCACCAGTTATCCTCGGCAAAATCGGTCTGGCCGTCTTTGTCGAACTCTTCTCTGTGGCGCTCATCCATGAGTGGAAGAAGAAGTTCTTCCAGCATTTCCGGTGTCAGTCTCTCTCCTTCGATTGGAGAAAGGACACCGTCCACGCGGTAACAGGGCGGACGTCCTACCGTAAAGTGGATGTCCGAAGCCCCTGCGTCAATTGACCTCATTAATATTTGTTTCAGATCATACATCTAAATTCTGTACCTGATTTCTGTTATATT
>OMDM01000622.1_pt1 | contig 13810 bp, 10 predicted proteins | sample 1673801 | NCBI WGS metagenome assembly OMDM01 (sample SAMEA103958127, study PRJEB25191) | human gut metagenome | biome: human-associated habitat [ENVO:00009003]; feature: intestine environment [ENVO:2100002]; material: feces | place: Germany | collected 2013/2015 | reverse complement strand
TGAGCATCTGCTAATTTCTTAATATCTGCTTCTTCAGTCGGAACGAACTCATGAAGTGGCGGATCTAAGAAACGGATGGTTACTGGATTACCCTCTAATGCTTCATATAAAGCTTCGAAGTCAGACTGCTGATATGGAAGAATCTTATCCAAAGCAGCTTCTCTTTCTTCTACTGTATCTGCACAAATCATTTCACGGAATGCAGCAATTCTGTCTTCCTCGAAGAACATATGCTCTGTACGGCAAAGACCGATACCCTCTGCTCCAAGCTCACGAGCTTTCTTAGCGTCAGCCGGTGTATCTGCGTTTGTACGAACTTTTAATGTTCTGAACTCATCAGCCCATCCCATAACACGTCCGAAGTCACCGCTTACAGAAGCTTCGTTTGTCTTAATGTCACCTTTGTAAATCTTACCTGTTGTTCCGTCTAAGGAAATGTAATCTCCTTCATGGAATGTATATCCACCGAGTTTGAACTCTTTCTTCTCTTCATCGATTTCGATATCGCCACAGCCGGATACACAGCAAGTTCCCATACCACGAGCAACAACGGCTGCGTGAGATGTCATACCACCACGAACTGTTAAGATACCCTGTGCTGCATGCATACCTTCGATATCTTCCGGTGATGTCTCAAGACGAACAAGGATAACTCTCTCGCCTTTTCCACCGATTCCAGCTTCTTTTGCATCTTCTGCTGTAAACATAACTTTACCTGCAGCAGCTCCCGGAGATGCTGGAAGTGCAGATCCGATTACTTCGCCTGCTTTTAATGCATCAACATCGAAAGTTGGGTGTAATAACTGATCTAAGGATTTTGCTTCAATACGGCAAACAGCTTCTTCTGGAGTAATCTGTCCTTCGTCTACTAAATCACAAGCGATTTTGATAGCTGCTGGAGCTGTTCTTTTACCGTTACGTGTCTGTAAGAAGAATAATTTACCTTCTTCAATAGTGAACTCCATATCCTGCATATCGTGGAAATGATTCTCTAATTTCATTGCTAAATCCATAAACTGTTTGTAACATTCTGGAAGGTCTTTCTCTAACTGAGTAATTGGCTGTGGTGTACGAACACCGGCAACTACGTCTTCACCCTGAGCATTGATTAAGTACTCACCGAAGATCCCCTTCTCACCTGTAGATGGGTTACGTGTAAATGCAACACCTGTACCTGATGTGTCACCTTTGTTACCGAATACCATAGTCTGTACGTTTACGGCTGTTCCCCAATCACCTGGGATATCGTTCATACGACGGTAAACGATTGCACGAGGGTTGTCCCAAGAACGGAATACTGCTTTTACAGCTCCCATCAACTGATCTTTTGGCTCCTGTGGGAACTCTTCACCATTCATAGCCTCTTTGTATACAGCTTTGAATTTCTCAGCTAACTCTTTTAAGTCGTCTGCTGTTAACTCTGTATCATATGTTACACCTTTTGCTTCTTTCATCTCGTCGATGATTTTCTCAAAGTAGCTCTTTGGTACTTCCATAACTACGTCTGAGTACATCTGGATGAATCTTCTATAAGAATCATATGCAAATCTTGGATTTCCAGTCTTCTTTGCAAATCCTTCTACTGCTACGTCATTTAAACCTAAGTTTAAGATGGTATCCATCATACCAGGCATGGATGCACGTGCTCCGGAACGAACAGAAACAAGTAATGGATCTTCGGTATCACCGAATTTCTTACCATTTACTCCCTCTAACCATGTTAATGCTTCGAAGATCTGATCTTCAATCTCTTTGGAAATTGTTTTGCCACAGTTGTAGTACTCTGTACATGCTTCTGTGGTTACTGTGAAGCCCTGTGGGATTGGCATTCCTAAGCCTGTCATCTCGGCTAAGTTACAGCCTTTACCACCAAGCAGGTTTCTCATAGAAGCGTTACCTTCTTCAAATTTGTAAACCCATTTTGCCATTTGAATAATTCCTCCTAAAAATTTATATGTTATTATGTGATGCCTCGTATTGTGGTAATCACAAATACACTATGTTATACGCCCGTTTTCGGTCGCACATAATTAATTCTAACACAAATTTCAATTTTATCAATATTTTTTATAAAATTTGTGGAAAAAACCGCCATTCTTCTATTGCATGTTTTCTTTTTCCTCTGTATGATATCCCATATAAGAAAAGAGGGATTTTATGCAAACAGCAAATGACATTTTATTATTGGAAAACCACTTAGATTTTTGGGAACATCTAACTGATTCCCAGCAGGAGTATCTGATTTCCAACACCAAATCGGTTCACTACTCCGCCGGAGAATTCCTGCACTACGCCGATTCTGACTGTCTGGGGCTTCTCCTTATAAAATCCGGTCAGATTCGCACCTTTCTTCTGTCCGAAGAAGGACGCGAAATCACTTTATACCGTTTAGAACAAGGAGACATCTGCATTTTGTCCGCCTCCTGTATCTTGCATTCCATCAGCTTTGAGGTATCCATCACCGCAGAAACAGATTGCGAGATTCTCCAGATTTCTTCCTTTGCTTTTGCTAAAATTTCTTCCGAAAACATTTATGTGGAATGCTTTTCCTATAAATTGGCTGCTGACCGTTTTTCAGATGTCATGTGGGCAATGCAGGAACTGTTGTTTACCAGCTTTGATAAACGGCTGGCAGCTTTCTTATTGGACGAGTCCGAGAAACATCACAGCAACACGGTCTCGATGACCCACCAGCAGATTGCCGGATATCTGGGTTCTGCCAGAGAGGTGGTATCCCGTATGCTGAAATACTTTTCTACCGAGGGTTATATCTCTCTTTCCCGAGGACATATCACCATTCTGGACAGGGATAGATTAAAAAGCATTTTGTGAGATTTTTCTATCCTTTTTTTATCATCTTCTGTATTGCTTTCTTGGTTTTCATTCCCACGGTTTTATTCAAAACCCTGCCTTCTTTCATAAGTATCAGGGTTGGAATAGACATTACCCCGTATTGGCTTGCCAATTCCGGCTGCTCATCCACATTAATCTTACATACTTTTACTTCGGTCTCCTCATCCGCCAATTCTTCTATGACTGGCAGAAGCATCTGGCACGGAACGCACCATGATGCCCAAAAATCAATCAACACCGGCTGTTTTGCCTCTAAAACTTCTTCTTTAAAATTTTTCTCTGTGATATGTAATGCTGCCATTTTTTCTTCCTCCTTCTAAATAAACAGATTTACATTGGATTCCTCTGCATCTCCCAAATAGGATGCCACTCCCGCAAGCTCTACGCCATCCAGCAATTCTTCTCTGGTAATGCCCATAATGTCCATAGACATGGTACATGCCACCAGTCTCACACCGTTTTTCATGGCTTTTTTCATCAAATCTTCCAGTAAATCCACATTCTTATCATTCATAACCTTTTTCATCATAGCTGTTCCCATTCCTGCCATGTTCATTTTGGAAAGCTTCAGTTTTTTGCTACCCTTCGGCATCATTTTTCCAAACATTTTATCCATAAAAGGTTTCTTCTTATTTACCACATCGCTCTTTCTAAGTGCATTTAAGCCCCAGAAGGTAAAAAACATGGTAACCGGTTTTCCCATAGCTGCCGCACCGTTGGCAATAATAAAGGATGCCAGTACCTTATCCAAATCTCCGCTGAACACAATCAGGGTCTTTCCCTCCGGTGTTATACTGCTGGCCTGTAAATTCTCTTCTTTTTCTCTCCCTTTTTGAATATATACAATATTCTGTTTTTCCTGTTTCTCGGCTTTCAGAAAGGTATTCCCCGTGCTTTTACACCAAGATACAATATCCTTGGAAAATCCCATGTCCGTAGCTGACACCTTCAGTACTTCCCTGTCTTTCATTTTTCCCATGGCTTCATTTACCTTCATAATAGGTCCCGGGCACTGTAAACCGCTGCAATCCAACAGCTGCAATTCTCTTTCCTCCGCAAAATCTAAACCTTCCTTCGGGGCTTCTCTTTTCGTCATCACTTCTCCTCCTAGGTTCTGATGATGCATAGATTTATAAAAAGAAAGTCCTCCCGATAAAACAGATACCTTTGAAAAACCATTCTGTATCAATATTCTGGCTCCGTTATATGCCCTTACGCCGATGGCACAATATACGATAATATGTGTTTCCCGGTTCAATTCCTCCATCCGCTCCCTCAGCAATCCAAGGGGAATATGATAAGAACCCTCAATACGAAAGACGCTACGTTCAATTTCCTCTGTTACATCCAAAATTGTAATCTGCTCCGGCTGCTCTTCCCTCATTCGGTCCAATTCATCCCATTCTACAAAAGACACCATCCCCTGCAATAGATTTTCTGCAACAAATCCCAACATATTTACCGGATCCTTTGCAGAAGAAAAGGGTGGTGCATAGGCAAGTTCCAGTTTTGTCAAATCCTCCGTGCTACCACCCAGACGCATCACCGAGGCTATGGTATCTATCCGCTTATCCACACCGTCCTGTCCCACAATCTGGGCTCCGAATATTTTTTTATTTCCATCAAAAATCAATTTTAAGGTAATGGGTACCGCCTGGGGATAATATCCTGCATGGGATTTCTGGTTAATTAACACTGTGTAATAATCCCGATTTTTTATTTTCCCCTGTTGTTTTAACTGCTTTTCATTGATTCCCACAGATGCCGCCTGCAAATCAAAAACCTGTGCCACCGCAGTTCCCAGAGACCCCTGATATTCCTTTTCCTCTCCCGTCAAAATATCTGCCAGTATTCTCGCCTGCTTATTTGCCGGACCTGCCAGCGGTATCATCCCTTTTTCCCCTGTCACAAGCTGATTGACCTCTATGACATCTCCCACTGCATAAATATCTGCCCGGGAAGTCTGCAAATGCTCATCCACTTTTACTCCGCCTTTTTCATTCAGGTCAAGTCCTGCTGCTTTTGCAAGCTGACTGTTGGGTTTTACACCGATGGATAAAAGCACCAAATCGGTTTCCAATTTATTTCCGCTGTTCAGTTCGATTATATTTTTCCCCTGCTCCTTTCCAAAGGCTTTGACACCATCTCCCAAAATCAGTTGTACACCATTCATCCGTATGTTTTCATGAAGCAGATTTGCCATCTCTCCATCCAAGGGTGCCATTACTTGATTCTGCATCTCAATAATGCTGACCTCCAGCCCTGCTTTTGCCAAATTCTCTGCCATTTCCAAGCCGATAAATCCCCCTCCGATTACCGCCGCTTTTTTCGGCTTTTTCTTCTGTATGTAAGTCTTTATCTTATCTGTATCAGGAACCGTCCACAACGTAAAAATATGTTCCGAATCGATTCCTTCAATAGGCGGCTTGATGGGTGAAGAGCCTGTTGCCAGTACCAGCTTGTCATACTTTTCTTCATACACATTTCTATCCGCAAGATTTTTTACCCTTACTATCTTTTCCTCCGGCTTAATTTCCACCGCTTCATGTCTTACCCGGACATCAATATTAAATTTCTGTTTCATATTCTCCGGTGTCTGCAAAAGCAATGCCTCCCGATTTTGAATCACATCTCCTATATAATACGGCAGACCACAGTTAGCATAAGAAATATACTCTCCTCTTTCCAAAACAACAATCTCCGCTGTCTCATCTTTCCTACGTAATCTCGCCGCAGTGGTTGCTCCTCCCGCAACTCCTCCTATAATCACAATCTTTTTTGCCATTTTTCTCACCTTTCTCTCATTTTATTCTCTGATATTTATCATGTGAGCTATTATACTACCGCCGTATTTCTTTTTCTGTGACTTAGTCACAGAAGCTTCATGGCAAATATTTCTGCACAAAAAAATCACAGAGTGTAAACACTCTGTGATTTTTATTTTCATAGGATTTGTATTTTCTACTGCTCCTCTGCTCTTGCCATAGCAATCTGGAAATCTTTCTGGTCTGTAAAGATTTCGTTCTTGTATGGATTCTTCTTCTGCTCAACGGCACGTTTGATAATTGCTGTTAAAACTACTACGTTGGCAACAAGTGCAAGGATTGCCATAACACCCTGTGCTGTTGGGTTTGCATATGTCGGCTGAGCTGCTGTAGATAACTCTAAACCATTTGTCCACTCTTTTCCGTAAAGTACCGGTAATACTGCGAACTTTGTTCCAACCTGGAATAATGGGAATACCTGAGCAAACATACACCATGTTGCAAGTGTGTTAGCACGGTTCTGAATCCAACCACCTTTGTTCCAGAACATTGCTGCAAAAGTAGGTGCAAGTAATAATGCTACACCACAGTACCAGCTGTGTGTTGGAAGATTCAGGTATGTATAGGTAAAGTTCCAGACATCATATGCAAGAATAAACTGCCATGTCATATCCGGCCATAACATATCGTCTTTCTTCTTAGATGTGTAGATGCCCCACCATCCTGTCATACAGAAGATATTTAGGATTCCGGCAAGACCATTTACCCAGTTCCACCATCCACCATAGAGCCATACACCCTCGTTGGATAACCAGAATCTAGAACCTGTCTCTGCTAATGCATGAGCACCTCTGATTGCTGATTCGAAATCAGAGCATACAGCAATCATAATGTTGATTGCTACGATGATAAATGGGAAAGGCTTGAACCATTCTTTTTTACCAATGCCCCATTTGTACTTCAGCATCATGAAACCGATACATCCTGCTACTGCAGCGTACAGTTTTGCGTAATGGAACCAACCGTTCATGTATACATGTGTCTGGTTGTTTACTGCCCACTCTGAACCATTTGCTGCACCAACTGCGATTGCAATAAAGTAAACTGTTAATGCAAGTGGCAGAACCAGGAAAAAGAATACTCCTCCTGCTTTTGTACGGCGGGCGATTTCGTTACAGATTACTAATCCGGCAAAAACTAAAACCCATCCGAGCAGCTGCCACATGGCGTTGTCGCCATAGATGTTAAACAACATAACATTCTCCTCCTTATGTCTTATGTTTATTATATTATGTTTTTCGACTGGTATGACCAATCACTCATAAAAGTTTAATACTTTTTTTATAAAATATGCAAAATATAACAAAAAGTACTGGACAAAATGTCCTATACGAGGTAAAATGCATATATGTAATCAAACAGCACATTTGAAGGTTGTGCAGATAGTATTGGTTATATTTTGCGAATTGGGGGGATTTTTCATGAGAATATATCATGCTAAGGATTATGCAGATATGAGCAGAAAGGCTGCAAATATCGTATCGGCACAGGTGATTATGAAGCCTAATTGTGTATTGGGACTGGCTACAGGCTCTACACCTATCGGCTTGTATAAGCAGCTCGTTGAGTGGTTCAAGAAGGGGGATTTGGACTTCTCAGAGGTTATGACGGTGAACCTTGATGAGTACAAGGGACTAAGCCGTGAGAATGACCAGAGCTACTATTATTTTATGCATCAGAATTTGTTTGATCATGTGAATATTCCGGTTGAGAATACTCACCTGCCAAACGGCATGGAGCCGGATTCTCAGAAGGAGTGCAAGCGCTATACAGAGCTGATTCAGTCTCTTGGCGGTGTTGATTTACAGCTTCTTGGTATCGGGCACAATGGTCATATTGGTTTTAATGAGCCGGGAGAGTCTTTTGACAAGCAGGTACACTGTGTGAATCTGACAGAGTCTACTATTGAGGCCAATAAGCGCTTTTTTGCATCGGCTGATGATGTTCCGAAGCAGGCTTATACAATGGGCATCAAGACAATCATGCAGGCTAAGAAGATTCTTATTGTTGCAAGTGGTGAGGATAAGGCAGAGATTGTGCACAAGGCTTTCTTTGGACCGATTACACCACAGGTGCCGGCTTCTGTATTACAGCTGCATAATGATGTTACGCTTGTAGCGGATGAGGCTGCACTGAGTTGCTTGTAGATATTTTTTAGTTGAGAAGGTGCATGTATATGATAATAAAAAATGCAAGGGTATTTACAGAGGATGGCAGCTTTATGCAAGGTGATGTTGTCGTTAAGGATGGCCGTTTTGACAGTGTTTTGAAGAGAACAGCTGACACGGACGCGGCTAATGACAGCACACCGCAGGAGATTATAGATGCATCAGGTCTTATCATGATACCGGGTCTTGTGGATATTCATTTTCATGGATGCAAGGGAGCTGACATGTGTGACGGCACCAAAGAGGCACTTGATGTGATTACAGCATACGAGGCTTCTGTCGGAGTGACGAGCGTGTGTCCGGCTACTATGACCATTCAAAGGGATGAGCTTTTGAGTGTCATGAAAAATGCCGGTGATTATACTTATCATGGTGGTGCACATCTTGTAGGTATCAATATGGAGGGACCTTTTATCAGTCCTTCTAAAAAGGGCGCACAGGCGGCAGAGAATATCATGCGATGTGATTATGATTATTTCTGTGAGCTTCAGGATGCGGCCCATGGCTTGATAAAGCTTGTAGATATTGCTCCGGAGGAGCCGGGCGCGATTGATTTTATAGACAGGGTAAGAGGAAGTGTTGTGGTTTCAATAGCACACACAGCGGCTGATTATGACACAGCGGTAGAGGCTATTGAGCATGGTGCAAGCCATGCCACACATTTGTATAATGCGATGCCACCGCTTCATCACAGGAATCCCGGAGTTATCGGGGCTGTGAGAGATTCAGAAAAGTGTCATGCGGAGCTCATTTGTGACGGAGTGCATATTCATCCGTCGGTTATCAGGGCGACATTTGCCATGTTTGGTGCGAAGCGCATGATTTTAATAAGTGACAGCATGAGAGCCACAGGGCTTGAGGATGGAGAGTATACACTCGGTGGACAGGCAGTGACGGTCAGAGGTCCGCTTGCCACACTTCATGATGGGACAATTGCCGGCTCGGCAACCAATCTGATGGATTGTATGCGTTTCACGGTAAGGCAGGCAGGTATTCCACTTGAGGAGGCAATTATGTGTGCTACAGCCAATCCGGCTAAGGAGATTGGCATCTATGATGAAGCAGGCAGCATTTCTGCAGGAAAGAGAGCAGATTTTGTGCTTCTCAATGATGATTTGGATATTGTGAGTGTGTATATCGACGGAAAGGAGATATCATGTTAGGTTTTTTTAAGAATAAGTCAAAGGGAAAGGTGATCTGTTCTCCGTGCAACGGCAGAGTGGTTCCTATTACAGAGGTTCCGGATCCTACCTTTTCTGAGAAGATATTGGGAGACGGCGTGGCCGTGATTCCTTCTGAGGGCAGGTTTTATGCTCCGGCGGATGGTGAGGTGACAGCTGTATTTGATACGCTGCATGCTTTTACCATGACGACCACTCAGGGAGTCGAGCTGCTTTTGCACATTGGTCTGGATACAGTGACACTAAAGGGTGATCCTTTTAAATCACATATTTCCGTTGGTGATCAGGTGAAGAAGGGTGACCTTTTGATGGAGGCTGACCTGAAGCAGATTAAGGCAGCAGATCTTAATGTCATCACTCCGGTTTTAATTGGCAACACTGCTGATTATAGTGAGATAAAGATGCTCAAAGAGGGAAATGTATCCGCCGGTGATGAGATTTTAAGTCTCGCGTAGATTTGAATATAATTATATAATAATAACGAACTTTATTGGAGTATCTCCAGTTTAGTATACATAATGTAAAGGAGGGGAAATTTATGAAATTTCTTCAAAAACTGGGTAAAGCTTTAATGCTTCCCGTAGCAGTACTTCCTATCTGTGGTATCCTCATGGGTATTGGATATTTTTTATGTCCTGCAACCATGCAGGGCGGTGACATCGAGGGAGTGCGTAATTTAATAGGTCTGTTTTTAGTTAAAGCAGGGGGCGCTTTGATTGACAACATGGCCATCCTTTTTGTAATCGGCGTTGGTGTCGGTATGTCGGAAAAGAACGACGGTACCGGCGGTATTGCAGCTTTAGCTTCATGGCTGATGATGACAACACTCCTGTCTACAGGCTTTGTTACAACAATCATGCCATCTATCGCTGACAGCGCTACAAAGACACTTGCATTCGACAAGATTGCAAACCCATTTATCGGTATCTTAGCCGGTGTTATTGGTTCTTTGTGTTACAACAGATTTAAGGATACAAAGCTTCCTGACTGGCTGTCATTCTTCAGCGGCAAGCGTTGCGTAGCAATTATCGCAGGTGTTGTTTCAATCCTTGTATCTGTAGTATTACTGTTCGTATGGCCATTACTTTTCGGTGCTCTTGTAGCTATCGGTAAAGCAATCGTTGGTCTTGACGTGGTCGGCGCAGGTATCTATGCATTCCTGAACCGTCTGTTAATCCCTACAGGATTACACCACGCATTAAACAACGTATTCTGGTTCGATACTATCGGACTTGGAGACCTCTCTCATTTCTGGGCAGGCGAGACATCAAAGGATGTTTCATGGAGCCTCGGAATGTACATGTCAGGTTTCTTCCCATGTATGATGTTTGGTATTCCTGGTGCAGCACTTGCCATGGTTAAGTGTGCAAAGCCTGCTAAGAAAAAGGCTGCCATCGGTATCCTTGCTTCTGCAGCTATCTGTGCATTCATCTGTGGTGTTACAGAGCCTTTCGAGTTTGCATTTATGTTCCTTGCTCCTGGTCTCTATGTGATTTATGCTTTACTTTATGGTATTTTCACAATGGTTACAGTAGCTCTTGGATTTAGAGCAGGCTTCTCATTCTCAGCCGGTGGGATGGATTTATTATTCTCATCTTCACTTCCGGCTGCAGCAAGGACATGGCTCATCATTCCTCTTGGAATCGCAGCTTTTATCATATTCTACATTGTATTCTATTTCGCTATCAAGAAATGGAATCTTAAGACCCCTGGTAGAGAGGATGATGATGTCGAGGCAGAGAAGAAGGCAGTGCTTTCTAACAATGACTATACAGCAGTTGCAAAGACTATTCTTGAGGGCTGCGGTGGCAAAGACAATATTGCAAGCATTGACAACTGTATCACAAGACTCAGACTTGAGGTTAAGGATATCACTCAGGTTGATGACAAGAAGATTAAATCTGCAGGTGTTGCAGGCGTTATGAAGCCTGGCAAGAATTCTGTTCAGGTTATTATCGGAACCAAGGTTCAGTTTGTTGCGGATGAGTTTTCTAAGCTTTGCGAGTAGATTTGTTCTGCAATATAGCAGTGCTGATTCACATTAGGTGATTCACATAATTTCATAATACATGATTAAAAGCCACACCGGGTGTTATGCCTGGGGTGGCTTTTTTGAGTTCGGGCCGTAAGCTCTGCCCGGTCGTGGTGCACACGGAAATGTATAGCTTTACAGCAAGGGTTGAAAAACAAACAAACGTTTGCTATAATAAATGAAGCGAGGAAATAAAAGTATATTAGGTTTAGTAATTTAAGTATTCATTTAATTTATTGTAATTAGGGAAAATCCAATATCAATCGATTGATAGAAAGAGTGATTTTATATGAACATATGGCTAAAGTTAAGGAAAACAGCTGCAATTACACTATGTGAGTTACTTGCAATTGCTACAATTTTTATAGGCTGTGCCTCCACTGATTTATCCGGCACGGAAGGTGCCGGGCATGCCGCAGGAGCTGTAGTGGCAGGGGAGGATTCTTCCGGTGCTTTAGGCAGCAAGGATAAAGTGGATGGGCCGCAGGAGGATCTTGTAAACAACAATTCCTACGTTTCCCTCGATGCGATTCCGGCATATGATGGCAAGGCATACGTGGCCGTCAACAATAATGAGCCTTTTTTTACGGACAGCGATATGACTACCACTGCTTTTGAAAATTACAGTGATTTGGATTCACTTGGCAGATGCGGTGTGGCTTATGCCAATATCTGCAAGGATATCATGCCGACTGAGGAGCGTGGCAAGATAGGCATGATAAAGCCATCAGGCTGGCATACGGTGAAGTATGATGTGATAAAGGACAGGTATTTATACAATCGCTGTCATCTTATTGGATATCAGCTTGCCGGCGAGAATGCCAATCCAAAGAACCTTATTACCGGTACGAGATACCTGAATGTGGAGGGGATGCTTCCGTTTGAGAATCTGGTAGCGGATTATGTAAACAATACAGGAAATCATGTGCTCTACAGGGTGACTCCTATGTTCTCTGGCAGCAATCTTGTTGCAAACGGCGTTCTCATAGAGGCAAAGTCGGTTGAGGACAATGGTGGCGGCATACTTTTTAATGTCTATTGCTATAATGTGCAGCCCGGAGTCGGAATAAACTATGAGAATGGTGACAGCTGGCTGGATGGCACCACAGGAAGTGCATCATCAGGCTCAGACAGCTCAGCAGCAGAAAATAGCGCTGCAGATTCTTCAAACAGCGAGACGATGGTTCATATCACTGCAACAGGTAAGAAATATCACCGGGCGGGCTGTCGAACCTTGAAAAAGAGTGACACAGAGGTAACGCTTGATGAAGCAAAATCCATGGGCTTGTCTCCGTGTGGCATCTGCAATCCGCCGCAGTAGATGTGCATTAGCATTCGTAACCTTTCACAGCAGATGCTCGTTATCTTTGCAGTCCGTATAATTGCCATAAACCCTTGACGATTGCAAAACCGAAAAGTATAATAGAATAGCTAATGAATTCAATATTTTAATATAGATAGATGGAGGAAACCAAATGGCACTGAGCAAAAAGCCGGTCAACGGCATGAAGGATATATTACCTGCAGAGATGGAAATCCGTGATTATGTGACAAGCGTGATCAAGGATACATACCGCAGTTTTGGATTTACACCAATTGAGACACCTTGCATGGAAAATATTGCAAATCTCACAAGCAAACAGGGTGGAGAGAACGAGAAGCTTATCTTCAAGGTAATGAAACGAGGAGAAAAGTTAAACCTTGAGACTGCAAAAGAAGAGTCTGATGTAGTGGATTTTGGTATGCGTTACGATCTTACAGTGCCACTTTCACGTTATTATTCAAACAATGCAAACAATCTGCCTTCACCGTTTAAGGCACTTCAGATGGGAAGTGTGTGGAGAGCAGACAGACCACAGCGTGGACGTTACAGACAGTTCACACAATGTGATATAGATATCCTCGGAGAGCCAAGCAATCTTGCCGAGATAGAGCTTATTACAGCTACAACTACAACAATAGGCAGACTTGGATTTAAGAATTTTGAGATCCGTATCAATGAAAGAAGGATCTTAAAGGCTATGGCTGCTTACAGCGGTTTTTCTGAGGATGATTACGACAGCGTTTTCATCACTCTTGATAAGATGGACAAGATCGGTGTGGAAGGTGTGGCAGAGGAGCTTGCAAAGGACGGATACCCACAGGAGAATATCGACAAATACCTTGATCTTTTTAAACTTCTAGAGCAGACAAGAGATGTGACAGAGGGAGTTAAGATCCTTTCTGATAAATTAGGTGAATATCTGGACGAAGAAGTGGTTACAAATATGACAGAGATAGCTACAGCAGTAAATGCAACAAAGGGTGCTGAGTTTGAACTTGTATTTGATCCTACTTTAGTCCGTGGAATGAGCTATTATACAGGTACTATTTTCGAGATCTCAATGCCAGAACTCGGTGCAGCCTGCGGCGGTGGTGGTCGTTACGACAAGATGATCGGAAAGTTCACAGGAAACGATGTACCAGCATGTGGTTTTTCAATCGGTTTTGAGAGGATCATCCTGCTTCTCATGGAGAGCGGCTTCAAGATCCCGGAGAGTCCAAAGAAGGTAGCTTACCTTGTGGAGAAAAAGTATCCGGCAGATAAGCTTGTGGATGTAATGAATCAGGCAAAAGAGGCAAGAGCAAACGGTCAGCAGGTACTTGTTGTCCGCATGAACAAGAACAAGAAATTCCAGAAAGAGCAGCTTTCCAAAGAAGGATACGAAGAATTTGAGGAGTTTTTTAACAAATAGAATAAGGAGAGTATAA
>OMDM01000613.1_pt1 | contig 13882 bp, 9 predicted proteins | sample 1673801 | NCBI WGS metagenome assembly OMDM01 (sample SAMEA103958127, study PRJEB25191) | human gut metagenome | biome: human-associated habitat [ENVO:00009003]; feature: intestine environment [ENVO:2100002]; material: feces | place: Germany | collected 2013/2015 | reverse complement strand
CGAAAGGGTCAAGGGAGGAACTCCCTTGTGGGGTCAAGGGGCAACGCCCCTTGCGTCACCCTTTTATTATGGAACTAAGGAGAATCAGAAAATGAATCAGGAAGTGCGTACACGATTTGCGCCGTCGCCGACGGGCTTTATGCATCTGGGCGGACTGCGCGCGGCACTGTATGGATATTTGTTTGCCCGGAAGAACGGGGGCAAATTCATCCTGCGCATTGAGGACACGGATCAGGTGCGCTTTGTGGAAGGCGCGACGGAGGTCATTTACGACACGCTGCGCCGCTGCGGCATGAACTGGGATGAAGGCCCGGACGTGGGCGGCCCGGTCGGCCCGTACATCCAGTCTCAGCGCAAGGAGTTGTACCTGCCCTATGCACAGCAGCTGGTCAAGACGGGCCACGCTTACTACTGCTTCTGCACGAAGGAGGAGCTGGAAGAGCGCCGCGCGGCGTGCGAAGCGAAGGGCGAAGTGTTCAAGTACGACAAGCACTGCCTGCACCTGACGCAGGAGGAAATTCAGCGCAAGCTGGATGCGGGCGTGCCGTATGTCATCCGCCAAAACGCGCCGACGACGGGCGAAACCAGCTATGATGACCTCGTGTTTGGCCACATGACCTTCCCGAATGACACGCTCGACGACATGGTGCTGATTAAGCAGGACGGTATGCCGACCTACAACTTCGCCAACGTCATCGACGACCACTTGATGGGCATCACCCACGTCATGCGCGGCATGGAGTACCTGTCCTCGACGCCGAAGTACAACCTGCTCTATGAGGCGTTCGGCTGGGAGATTCCGCAGTATATCCACATGCCGCCGGTCATGCGCGATTCGCAGCACAAGCTGTCCAAGCGCGATGGCGACGCGTACTTCTCCGACTATGTGGACAAGGGCTACCTGGTCGAAGCCATCGTCAATTATTTGGCGCTGGTCGGATGGAATCCCGGCGACGACCGCGAATTCTTCACCCTTGATGAACTGGTGGAGGCGTTCGACATCCACCGCATCAACAAAGCGCCCGGTATCTTCGACGTGAAGAAGCTGACGTGGTTTAACGCCGAGTACATCCGCCGCCTGACCTCGGAAAAGTATCTGGAAATGGTCACGCCGTGGTTCGACAAGGTGTTTGGCGACAGCAGCAAGATGGACTATAAGCGCCTTGCGGAGCTGATGCAGGGCCGCACGGAGGTATTCAACCTCGTGCCGGACATGGTGCGCTTCCTTGCGCAGCTGCCGGACTACGACAGCGCCATCTACATCAACAAAAAGGCGAAGACGAACAAGGAAGCCTGCTTGAAGGCGCTGAACCTGCTGCGTCCGGTGCTGGACGGCATCACCGAATGGACAGAGCCGGTCATCCACGATACCGTGATGGCGGCGATTGCCGAGGCGGGCATGAAGAACGCGACGGCGCTGTGGCCGCTGCGCATTGCCATCTCCGGTCAGCAGAGCACCCCCGGCGGCGCGATTGAAATCGCTTACCTGCTGGGCAAGGAGGAAACCCTGCGCCGCGTGGACGACGGCATCCGCCGCGTGAGCGAAATGCCGGACGCGTGAAAAACGCATAACGAAAGGACTGAATCCTCATGACGAAGGAATGGGAGAAGCCTGAGGATCTGCGCCGCCGCAAGCCGGTGCTGTGGCTGACAATGACCGCGCTGTTCATGGCGATGGTGGTTGTGCTGAGCATGAGCGCGCTGAGTATCCCCGTGCCGGGTGGACACCTGTACTTTAACGACGTCGTGATTGACACGGCGGCGTCGTTCCTGCTTGCAGAAGCGGTGATGGTGCTGGGGTACTTCCTGCTGGAATGGGCGCTGTACGGCGTTGCATCGGCAGCCGCGGCGATTGGCCCGAATGTGGTGCAGGGCATCGCGGGCGTGCTGATTGGGATGCTGTGCCTGCTGATTACGCCCCGGCTGGAGCGCGTGGCGAAGGTGTGACAAATAGGGATGCCAATGGTTTTCCACTATGGAAGACGTTGGCATCTTTTTTCAATGATGCAGAAAAATCTCCTGATGGGGGACAAATCCGGCGGGAAATGTGCTATAATAGTATATTGGAAAGGGATACCCTTTCCCCCGAAGCGGAGACCCGATGCAAGGAAACCTTGCGTGAAATCGTTAGATAAAGGGAAACTCTGATGGATTCAGCTGTCAGCGTTCCCGCCGAGAAACTGTCACACAAGGAGGTTTTTTGCCCATGAAACGAAGTGCACGAATGGCAGCGTTCCTGCTGGCGGCGGCGCTGTCCGCAGCGCCGTGTCTGGCGGAATTTACGCCGGTGGAAGTCCCGCAGGCGACGAACGCCCCTGCTGCGCCAGAAGCGATGGAAAATGTACCGCAAATTACCGAAAAAGGGCTGACGCTGGGCAATAACAGCGTCAAATATCCGGAAATCACCGGGATGGCGGACGAAAGAATCCAGCAGCAGGTAAATGACGCAATCTTGCAAGCCGGGAAAATCGAGAACCGATTGAGCCGTATGGCAGTGCTGATGTCCTCGCCTGTGCCGCTGACGGTGACATATTCAGCGGCGCTGGCGGATGATGTGCTGAGCGTCGCGATTCTCTCCAGCGGGGCGCTGGAAACGGAACGCGCGACACAGGAATGGGCGGCGGTCAATATCGACCTGCGCACAGGGCAGGAAATCACCTTTGACGACCTGTTCACCGACGCGGACGAAGCGCGCGCGATGATGGAGGAGACCATCGCGGATGAGATTCTGCCGGACATGAGCGCGCACCTTGCGGCGGCGGAGCTGCTGCCCTTGCCGGATGTGTTTTCGCTGACGGAATACGGCTTGACGCTGCATTACCCGATTCGGCGGTTCGAGACGCTTTCGGAGCGCGCAGGGACGATTACGTTCCTGTGGAGCGAACTGGCGGACGTGCTGGATTTATCGGAGGACAGCGTGCTGACGCGCCTTGGCGTGGGCAAGCACCTGAAGCTGGCGGCGGATGCGAAGGAAACGTTGATGGCTGCGTTGTCCGGCGGTGCGTTTCCGGGGATTCCGGCGGCGCTGGGCGACAATGTGCAGGGGCTGATAGACACCTATCAGCTGCTGAACGACCCGGATTTGGCGGGCGATCAGCGGATGATTTCGCTGGAAGACGGCGCATTCCGCAATGTGTACATCCTGACGGACAATCTGACGCGGAAGCTGGACAGCAGCGTCGCGCAGAGCATCCGGGCGGACAGGCTGATGCTATTGGGTCTGGTGACGGGCAGCACGACGCAGGGCGAATGGCGGCAGGCACTGGGCGAACCGACGCGGACAGTATCGGTATCCGCGGAATCCGCGGAACTGCGGCGCTTATGTGCGGGGCAGACGGATTATTATGCGTGGTGGAGCAATGCAACGCTGTGCCTGCACGCGGATGAGGATGGTGTCCTGCGGACGGTGATGCTGATGCAGGCGGAGAATGGGGGAGAAAACTGACTTTTCTCCTAAAATGGCTTTTTGCTTGCAGGGGCTTCGCCTCTGCGGAGGCGACCAAAGGGCGATGAAAACAGGCGAAGTCTGCGATCACCCTTTGGAAACCTTCGGTGCCGCCACTTTTGGGGTTTCATGTTTGTTGGTTGATAATGCTGCATAAGGAACGAAAGGCACACCAACTAAAAATATTGCGATAGTGCGCAATAAACTTAGATGGGGACGCGAAGCAGTCCAGAGGGCGACCGCAAAGCCCTCTGGTCGCCACCGCAGTGGCGAACCCCTGTATAAACACGCGAAAGTAGTATGAAAGTGCGCACAATTCAATCGCGCGAAAGGGTCAAGGGAGGAACTCCCTTGCAGGGTTAGGGGCAGCGCCCCTTGCGTTCCCTCGTATTACAGATAGAAAAATAGTAGGAGGCCGAAATGGCGCAGAGTAAGAAGAATGGCAAGACGAACCGAACGGGGAGGACGGCGAAGCAGAAGCGAATGCCACGGTATGAGGCGGATTCGCTGGCGGCGTGCCTGATGGTGGGCATATTGCTGCTGGCGACGGGCATTCTGACGCTGCTTGGCGCGGGATTCGGCTTGCAGCATGAGGTGTTCCGGTATCTGCGGCAATTTTCGTCCTCCATGTTCGGGTCGATGACGCTGCTGATGACCTTCGCGCTGATTGCCGCTGGCGTGGCGCTGCTGATTTCCACGACGCGCAAAGTCAGCCGGCGATATGTGGCAAGCTATGCGATTCTCGTTGTGCTGCTCAGCGGCTTTGTGTCGCTGATGACGTTCGTAACATCGTCGGAAGGACAATTCCCCCTGCTGGACTATATCGCCCAAAAAACCGGGTCGGACGCGTTCAGCGGCATGATGTCCCGCAGCATGACGTACGGCATGAAGGGCTACGGCGGCGGCATGGTCGGTATGTTGCTTGCGTGGCCGCTGTGGAAGTTCTTTGGCGCAGGGCTGGGGGCAGTCATACTTGGTCTGCTGATGGCGGTGGATGTTCTGGTAGGTGGCTGGTCGCTGTTCCGCCGCCTGTATGGCTGGACGGGCGAGAAGCTCGTGCAATTGCGCGAGAAGCAGGCGAAGCGCGCGGAAGAAGCAGCGGCGGAGGAAGCACGCCGGCAGGAGCAGGAACGTCAGCGGCAGCTGGCGGAAGAACAGGAGCGGATTCGCCAAGGGAATGCGGCGAACGCGGCTTATACGCAGAATACCCCGTCGCCCTACGCCCGTCCCGGAACGGAGAAGGGGCGCGTCGTCAGCCCGTATACGCAGTATCCGAATGCCCCTGTGCAGCCCGTGATGCCGCAGAATCCGCCGGTGCGGAAGCAGCCGATGCCGCAGGGCAAGCCCGTTCAGCCCGTGACGAGCCGGAAGAACAACAAGATTGGTTTTGCGCCGTCGGCGGAGGAACTGGGACAGACCGGCTTTGCAGATGATTGGACAACGCCGCGCCGGAAATCCGCATGGAGTGACTCGCAGCCGTTTACGCAGCCGACGTACCCGATGGGGCAGGCTGCGGCAGAACCGCCGCAGATTCCGACCTACGAGCAGCCGAAGCAGCCCGCGCCCAGCGGCGTTGGGGAGCCGGCGACATACAGCTGGAACGACATGCCCGCGCAGCCCGCGCCGATGCAGCAAACGGCGGACGCTGTGCCGGAGACGGAGCAGAATCCGCCGATGATGCAGTGGACGCAGCCCACAATGCCGACCCAGCCGACAATGGCGGTAGATGCGCCGCAGGAAACGCAGGAGATGCAGGAGGAAATTCTGCCGGAAGCCCCGGAAGAAACGCCTGCGGATTTGCCCGAAGCCGTGTCCGCGGACGATGCGTTCGACGATGACGCGGATTTCCCGGCGGAACTGGATGACCGCCCGCCGTGGGAAGAGCCGGAGGATGCGCCGAAGAAGGTGCTTGCGCCCGTGCTGACGCAGGAACGCCCCGCAGGCGCGTGGCAGCCGGATTTGAACCTGTCCGCGCAGCCGGTCAGCAGCGGCACGACGAACGTTCCCGTCGCTTTGCAGCAGCCGGAGAATATCCCCGCAGCGGTTCAGCCGGGCATTCAGGTCGCAAAGGCAACGACGGAGGCGCCGACCGGCGGGCCGAGCGCGACGGGCGCATCCGCCACATCCACCTTCAACCCCGAAGTGCCGTACACCTATCCGCCGATGATGCTGCTGCGCGACCAGCCGGGACAGCAGGGCGTGAACGCGGAGGAGGACGAACTGCGCACGCAGCGGCTGGAAGAGACGCTCAAGTCCTTCCGCATCCCCGCGAAGGTGCGCCACATCACCCACGGCCCGGCAATTTCGCGCTTTGAACTGGAAATCGCCCCCGGCATCAAGGTCAATAAGGTGACGAACCTGAACCACAATATCGCGATGAACATGGCGGTCAAGTCCGTGCGAATTGAAGCGCCGATTCCGGGCAAGGCGCTGGTGGGCGTGGAAGTGCCCAACAGCACGCGCACGACCGTCACGCTCAAGGAAGTGCTGCAATCTGACGTGATGCACAAAGCGAAAGGCCCGCTGACCGTCGCGCTGGGCAAGGACATCGCGGGTGCGCCGATTTTGTGCAACCTCGCGAAAATGCCGCACCTGCTGATTGCAGGCGCGACGGGTTCCGGTAAATCCGTGTGCATCAACACAATCATCAATTCGCTTTTGTACCGCTGTTCACCCAAGGAAGTCCGCATGATTCTCGTTGACCCGAAGGTGGTTGAACTGCAGTGCTACAACGGCATTCCGCACCTGCTGATTCCGGTGGTGTCCGACCCGCACAAGGCGAGCGGCGCGCTGGCGTGGGCAGTTGGGGAAATGATGGACCGCTACAACAAGTTCCAGGAGAAGGGCGTGCGCGCCATCGACGGCTACAACGAAGCGCTGGATGACGACGAAGAGCCGATGCCGCGCATCGTGATTGTCATTGACGAATTGGCGGATTTGATGATGACCTGCAAGAAGGAAGTCGAAGAGCGCATCTGCCGTCTGGCGCAGCTGGCGCGTGCGGCAGGCATTCATCTGGTCGTCGCGACGCAGCGCCCGTCGGTGGACGTCATTACGGGTCTGATTAAGGCGAACATCCCCAGCCGAATCGCCTTCAAGGTGTCCTCGAACGTGGACAGCCGAACGATTCTTGACCGCAACGGCGCGGAACAGCTGCTTGGCTACGGCGACATGCTGTATATGCCGATGGGCGAATTCACCCCCATCCGCGTGCAGGGCTGCTTCCTGACCGATGACGAAGTGAACGGCATTACGGACTTCATTCGCCAGTATTCGCCGGCAAACTACGACAGCGGCGTGCTGGATGAACTCGACCGCTTGGCGAACATGGGCAACGACGGCGACGAGGACGACCCAGATGCGAATTCGACGGTGGACGAATACTCCTCCGCTGACCGCGACCTCTTCTCGCAGTGCGTGGAAATGGCGGTACGCGACCGTGAAGTCTCGACGAGCCTGATTCAGCGCCGCCTGAAACTGGGTTACGCGCGCGCTGGGCGCTTGGTAGACGAAATGGAGCAGCGCGGCATCATTTCCGCGAAGGACGGCGCGAAACCCCGCCGCTGTCTGATTTCGATGGAGCAATACGAAGCCATGAAAGCCAGCGGGGAGCTGAAGTAAGCAAGGGAGTTCCTCCCTTGACCCTTCCGCGCGATTGAGGTGGTGACGTTATCATACAGTGTCCGCGTGTTTATCCGACCTCATCCGTCGCTGCGGCGACACCTTCCCCAAAGGGGAAGGCAAGGAGTGGGAGACGCCCACCAACCTTCCCCTCTGGGGAAGGTGCCGAAGGCGGATGAGGTCGGTTCTGACGCAATACCACAAAACTAAGGCAATGATACTCCCCTGCTTATTCTCCAATAAAGTGCTTCACCGCATCGAAGACCCCAGCCGAATGGCAGTACGGCGAAACATACGCCACCAGCGGCTTCACCTTCGCCAGCGCATTCTGCACCGTCGCCGTGTGCCCCGCCAAGCGCAGCATCTGCAAATCGTTCTCGTCGTCGCCAATCGCCAGCACATCCGACATCGGGATGTTCAGCCGCTTCGCCAGTTCCGCAACGCCCGCCGCTTTCGTGCAGCCGGGATGTACAATTTCGACTGCCTTGTCGCCGTATCGCGTGTAGCTGTACTGGTCGCCGAGACGCCGGATGAAGTCCTCCACATAGTCGATTTTATCCCCGGTTTTGTCGCTGTCCATGACGCAGATTTTCTCCATCTGCTTTCCGTCATAATCCGCCTGCGTCAGGGGTGCAACGTCATTGTATCGTCCAAAGGCCGCGCGCTGCCGGAGAATATACGGCGTTTCGCGGCAGACCTTCTCATAGCCGTCTTCACTGTAAATGATGCTCATGCCCATGCTATCCGCCTTGCGGAGCATGGTTTCCAGCGGCTTCAACGGCACTTTGCGGCGAAAAAGCACCCCATCCGGGGCAATGAGCGCCGCGCCGTTGGTCGCCACATAGGGTATGGACACCTGCATGTCCTGCGCATACCGTTCCGTCATGCCCTGCACGCGCCCTGTCGCGAACGTGAAAAGCACGTTTCTGTCTTTCAGCCAGCGCGCCATTTCGCGGGCTGTATCGGTGAGCTGCTCGCTTGAATCAATGAGCGTACCGTCCAAATCGCTGACCACCAGTTTGACCATGATGCTTTCTCCTGCCCCATCGCCCCCGCCCATTGCTGAGCGGGGGGATGGGTTGATTTCCGTTGGGGGGGCCCTATCGTACCAAATTAGTCGTTCGCCAGATGGTAGTCATCCAGACGTTCGTTGCATTCTTCCACAATGCGGTCGTGGCACTCGTCGAGGGTTTCCTCGCCGTTGGCGAACGCCAGCATGTGGGTCTTAATCACAGAGTCGATTTCCCAGTTGATGATGTCGAAGGGTTCCTGCACGTTGGGGTTGGACGCGTGGATGCAGTCGATGGCAACCTTGTACATCGGGTTCTCTTCAAACCACTTGTCCGCTTCGGGCAGGTTGTAGACGGTCTTGTTCACGGGGATGTAGCCCGTCGCCTGATGGAACTGGAACTGCTCTTCCGCGGAGACCATGAACTGCACGAACTCCCACGTCGCATCAACCTGCGCCGGGTCGTTGTCCGGGTCAAACATGACGACGCAGGAACCGCCAACCGCGATGCCGCCCTTGTCGTCCGCGTTCACCTTCGGCAGCGCAGCGACGTTCCACTCGAACTTGTCGCCGACGAGGCTCTTAATCTTGCCGATGCGGGCGGTAGACATAATTGCCATGCCGAAGAGTTCCAGAGAGAATTCTTCGTTGATGTCATCTTCGTAGGGCTTGTAGCCGCCGGTCGCAATGACCTTCTGCCATTCAGTCAGGAAGTTGCGCAGCGTGCCGTCTTCGCCGAAGGTGACCTTGGTCATGGGAGCGGTGCGGCCGCCCTCGTTGTCGCCGAAGAAGTTGTAGTCGCCCTGACCGCCGATCCAGTTCGCCAGCTGATAGCGGCGCACCGCGACGTTCAGGCCATAGCGGGTGACGGTGTCTCCGTCCTTGACCATGAGCTTAGAAATGTCATCCGCCATTTCCGCGATGGTCGTCGGGGGCGTGTTCGGGTCAAGACCCACTTCGCGGAACATGTCGCAGTTGTAGTACAGCATGATTGCGGAGCAGGAGAAGGGCATACCGACGAGCTGGTTCTCGTAGGTGTAGGAGCGCAGCATGTTGGGTTCGAGGTCGTCGCGGCTGATGGAATTGCCTTCACGGTCAATCAGCGTTCCAACAGGCACGAGGCTGTCGTAGGTCACGGCGCTGGGGATGCCCGCGCCGGCGATCATGGCGACGTCCGGGAAGTTCGCGAAGTCAGACGCCTGCGCGAGGGTCTTGAGCTTCTCGGAGTTGTCGTTGCCCTGATAGACCGCCTTGACCACGATGCCCTTTTCAGCACCGACAGTCGCGTTGAAATGGTCGGCAATCGCTTCAACCGCAGCGCCGTTGACGCCGGTCAGCGTATGCCAGAATTCCACCGTGCGCACATCCTGATTTTCCGCCACAGCCGGAACGACCATAGCCGTCAGAACGAGTGCAAGCGCCATCACGAGAGAAATGATGCGTTTCATGGGGTAATCCTCCTTCTTTATCGTCAAGGCTTTCTGCCTTGGGATACTGGGTGATGCGATTCTTTGGCTGAATCGCTTAAAGCAGCGGGCGTTGCACGTTTTCATACTATTTCTTATAGTATCGCAGAGGATTTCGCCTCTGCGGAGGCGACCAAAGGGCATGAAAACAGACGAAGTCTGCGCTCGCCCTTTGGAAACCTTCGGTGCGCACCCATGTTTATTGAGCTTTACCGGAAGTTTTTAGTTAGTGTGCTGTTCGTTTTTCTAAGCAACGGATTCGCACAAGCCGCATGAAACTCCAAAAGTTGCGGCGCCGAAGGGGTCAAGGGGGCGAGCGGAAAGCCCCCTTGTCGCCTCCGCAGAGGCGAAACCCCTGCGAGCGGAAAGCCACAGGTGAAGGGATTCGCTCACCCCTTCACCGCCCCGCCCATGATACCGCCGACAATCTGCCGCCGGAAGATGACGAACACCGCCAGCGTTGGCAGCAGAACAATCATGCTCGCCGCCATGACCGGCCCGTAGGTCGAGCCTTCGGGGAAGTTCAGCATCGTCACACCGACCTGGACTGTGCGCATCAGGTTATCGTTCGTCACCAGCATCGGCCAGAGGTAGGTGTTCCAAGTGCTGATGAAGGACGAAATGAAGATGGTGGTGATAATCGGCGTGGAGAGCGGCAGCAGAATGGTGCAGAAGAAGCGGATGTTCCCGCAGCCATCCACCTCGCTGGCTTCCTTCAAGTCCTTGGAGAACGTCAGGTAATACTGCCGCATCATGAAGATGTTGTTTGCGGAGACGAAGAAGACAATCATCATGCCCATGTAGGTGTTGATCCACCCCAGCCGTGAAACTGTGTGGTAGTTCGACACCAGCACGATGTCGCTGGGAACCATCATCGTGCCCATGATGAGCATGAAGATGACATTGCGCCCGCGGAATTCAAAGAACGAGAGGGCAAACGCCGCCATCGACGCGGTAATGACGCGCACAACGCTCGACACGCCCGCCAGAATCAGCGAGTTGAGCATGAAGCGCGGCAGCGTCGTCAGCGTCCATGCCATCTGGTAGTTGTCCGTAATCCAGCGCGAAGGGATAAACTTCGGCGGGATGGTCAGAATCTCTTCCCCCGGCATGAACGAGATAACCAGCGCGTAGAGAATCGGGCTGACAAGCAGAAGACCGATACAAATCGCGATGATTTGGTACAGCACGCTGCGGAAGCGCTTGCGAATCTTCAAAGACTGCGCCGTCGTCACGAGTAATGCACTCCCTTCTTCTCAAAGCGGAAGCTGATGAGCATCACCACGAAGGTCATCAGGAAAGCGATAATCGCCGCCGCATAGCCCTTGTTGTAGTTCAGGTTGTTGACCGACTGCTTGTACATGTAGGAAATCATGGTGTCGATATTAGCGGTGGTGTTCAGCGACGCGCCGCCGGTGAAAATCAGCACCAGCCCGGACATCATCATGCTCTTTGCCAGCGACGTGCAGATGAGGTAAAAAGTCGTGGGCGAAATCATGGGCAGGATGATGTTGACCGTGCGGTGGAAGGGGCGCGCGCCGTCGAGTTCGCAGGATTCGAGAATCTCCGGCGGAATGTTGCGCACCGCTGCCAGGAGGAAGATGAAGTTATAGCCGACATTCATCCACGTCGCGATGATGCTGATGGCGACCATCGCGTAGTGCTTGTCATTCAGCCAGTTGATTTTGACGCCGAGGATGTAGTTCAAAATGCCGATATTCGGATTGTAGGCGAGCTTGAAAATCATCGCGCTGACAGACATGGACATCGCCATCGTGACGGCAAACAGTGTCTCATACGCCACGGACATGGTGCGCTTTTTCGCCGCGACCAGCGCCAGCAGCAGCGCGATGAGGATGCTCACGGGCGAAGCGAGCAGAACGTAGATGAACGTGTTCTGAATCGCCGTCTGGAAGGAGCGGTCTTTGAGGACGCGTACATAGTTGTCAAAACCCGCGAACTGCTTGAAGACCCCCATCTTGTTGACAACAAAGAAGCTGGAGACGACGGTCTTGATAAACGGATAGTATGTAAAGACAAGGAAGAACACCAGCGCCGGCATCAGCCAGAGCCACGGCTCAATCCGCTTTTTGAAGGGTTTAGGCGTTTTCATCCGCCGGGGCTTGATGCTCCCCTGCTTCTTCGCCGTTTCCACTGCCATCACTCCTTTATGAGATCAGCCACATCGCTTTCCGATGCTACATGCCACTGGGGAATCAGCGCCAGAATTTCGTCCGCATCCTTGGCGAAATTGCAGGCATTCATTTCGCTGATTTTGTCCCGCCACACCTGCGGAACCGCGTCGATACCCGCCATCGCGCCGACCATCGCGCCCGCCATCGCGCCATTGGTATCGCAGTCGCCGCCAAAGTTGACGCAGTATTCCAGCGTTTTCTTCACGTCGCCCTTGCCCAGCAGGAACAGCGCAATCGCCGACGGAATGGAGTCCGCGGACAGGTCGCCGCCGCCGAACATGGCGTACAGGTCATGCAGCGCCTGCTGGTCGTCCTTGGCCTTGCGCACAATGTCGCACGCGAGGGCAATGCGCATTCCGATGTCCGGCGAGGGAATGGAGAAGCCGTACTTCGCGCCCTCCGCCGCCGCTTCGATGGTTGCGTCCACAATCTTGTCGAGGTTCTCTTCGCCGCGCATCGCCTGCGCCACGCCCCACGCAATCGCCGTCGCCGCGGCGTTGCAGACGCGGGTGTTGTGCGTCGCAAGGTCAGTCAGGGCAACGTCGCGCGCCAGCTCTTGCAGGGTGCTTCCGCGCAGACCGTGGATGATGCCCAGCGGTGCAATGCGCATGGACGACCCGTTGGTGTTGCCCCACTTGCCGGAGACGGTGATGTCCCCGCCCGCCGCGATGTTCTTCAGCGCGCGCTCGGTGCTCGGCCCCAGCGGGCTGGCGTACTTGTCCTTCACGCGATCCGCCCACGCGATAATTTCCTTCACCACGCTCATCGGCACGACCTTCTTGTCGCGAATGTAGGCGTTCATCAGCGCCATGGACTGCTCCGTGTCGTCGGTATATTCACCGGCGAGCAGCCCGTCGTGGAAAATGTGTCCCTTTTCCGGCGGATAGAACGTGTCGATCCAGCCATATTTGCTCTTAATCTGCTCCGGGGTCAGGAAGGATGAGGGAACGCCCAGCGCATCGCCGCACGCCATCGCCCACAGGCAGCCCAGTGTCCGTTCTTTGCGCGTCAGTGCCATAAAATAATTCCTCCTTGCTCTTTACGAGCGTTTTCAGCGTGGGAAGAGGCGGATCCGTTCCTTTTCCACCGCGTGCTTGTCTACTTGTCATAAAGATAGCATAAGTTTCATATGCTGTCAAGTAGTTTTGACGTAAATTTTCGTTAAAACGGGGCAAAAACTTTCCAAAGCGGACATTTTCCGAACATTCGGCTTTTCTGGCGCATTCGACCGCCTGTTGTTTTTTTGCTGTCACATCACGGAATGGCGGATTGCCATCTTGACTTTTGGGCGAACTTGTCTTATTATCTATACAGGACATAAGATATACAATGTGGCAAGATACAGACACATTCAGGAGGGATTATCCCGTGCAGTTTTCTATCGACCGCAACTCCCCTGTTCCCGCGTATTACCAAATTCAGCTGGATTTGAGCGACCGCATCCAGCGTGGCGAATGGAACGACCGCAAGCAGCTGCCGTCAGAAAGCACGCTGGCGGAGCAGTACGCCGTCAGCCGCATTACGCTGCGTCAGGCACTGGCGGAATTGGAGAAGGATGGCATCATCAAGAAGTCGCGCGGCTGCGGCGCGAAGATTTGCGAAAAGCCCGCGCCGTTTGTCCACAAGATGGATTTCTATTCGATTGTCTCGACCCACGAGGGGCATGACGGCAAGCAGGTGACGTCGCAGGTACTGAACATCCGCCGCTTCGACATGCCGACAGAGGATGTCATTGAGCATTTGCAGCTTGAACCCGGCACGCCCGTGGTGTACATCAAGCGTCTGTTCCTCTTCGACGATAAGCCGCTGGCAGTCGGGCGTTCGTGGCTGTCCCTGGCGCGTTTCCCCGGTCTGGACGAAACAGGATTGGGCGAAAAGGGACTGACCGCAACCCTGCGCAGCCGCTACAACACCATCATCCGCCGCTTCAACGACGCGATTGAGGCGGTTCGCCCCGCGCCGGACGAGCGCAACCTGCTCGACGTCTCCTACGACTGCCCGCTCTTGATGGTGCGCGGTCTCTCCTTCGACCAGCACAACGTCCCCGTCGAATATTCCACCACCTACTGGCTCGGCGACAAAGTCCGCTTCACCGTCTCCATGAACACGCAGGAGTTGGAGTGAGGGGGAGGCGCCAGAGGCTCTG
>OMDM01000589.1_pt1 | contig 14223 bp, 16 predicted proteins | sample 1673801 | NCBI WGS metagenome assembly OMDM01 (sample SAMEA103958127, study PRJEB25191) | human gut metagenome | biome: human-associated habitat [ENVO:00009003]; feature: intestine environment [ENVO:2100002]; material: feces | place: Germany | collected 2013/2015 | reverse complement strand
GCCTTCCAACGGCTGATGCTGATGAAAGGCGCGCTTTCATTATCCCTGCTTCCCGCGCAAGAACCTTGGCCTTTTCACATTGGTTCCTTAGTTAAGAGATATTAAGAGAGAAACACATCTGCTTTTTAGGAGATGCTCTTCTGGTCGTGAAGCCCCTGAACACTATGTTCCATCTCTCCCTTAACGGGCATAATGGGTGCGGGATTTCCAAAGGTGGTATTGGGGAAACGGATGGGCGCTGCCCACTTCACCGCATTGATAATCACCTTTTGAATTTCCGGCTGATGATAGATGGGGAACACCTCATGGCCCGGACGGAAGTAGAAAATCTTTCCTTTTCCGCGATGCCAGCAGCAACCGCTGCGGAACACTTCTCCGCCTTCGAACCAGCTGATAAACACCTGCTCATCCGGCTGGGGAATATCAAAGCGCTCACCGTACATCTCCTCGTGCGGAATTATAATTTTCTCGTCCAGACCGTCTACAATGGGATGGCTGGGATCTACAACCCAAAGGATTTCCTTCTCGCCGTCCTCACGCCACTTCAATTTCCAGGAATCTGTTCCGCACAGCTTCCGGAAGATTTTAGAGGCATGGCCGGAATGAAGAACGATAAGGCCCATTCCTTCCAGAACACGATTGTAAACGCGATCCACAATCTCATCCGACACTTCCTGATGAGCCATGTGGCCCCACCAAATCAACACATCCGTATTGTCTACAACCTCCTGAGTCAGTCCGTGTTCCGGCTCTCGCAGCGTGGCGGTTTTCACATCCATACCGGCTTCTTTCAGGAAGTCTGCGATGCAGCCGTGAATTCCCTTGGGGTACACCTCAGCCACTTCCGGGAATTGAACCTCATGGAGGTATTCGTTCCAAACAGTTACTCGAATTGCCATTTTAAAAAAACTCCTCTCATATCATGAATTAATCACAGGGTAGCCATTTTTCTTCTTCCGCAGAGCGGATAATTACGTCCAATGCATGCTGAATGCGGCAGCCGTCTTGAATGGTGGCAGCCATGCCATCGCTGCACCCGTTGAGAATATCTGCAAAAGACTGCATCTGATCGCACTGGAAACGCTGGGGAATAGGAAGCTTTGTGTAGATTCCGGACCTGTCATAGGGGTAACCAAAGCAGACCTCTAATTCATCTACACCGGGCGTAACATCCAAGCTGTACACCAAGCCGCCCTTGCTCCCGTATATTTCCATACGCTGGTAATTTCCTCTGCCATAGGCAAATCGGGTGACAGAGAAATTCGCCGAGGTCTTTCCATCCATCTCCATCAAGTAATGGCAGAAGTCATCTACATCTACCGGACCGTATCCTTCGCCCTCTTCCAGACGGCGCTGGGTCACATAAGTATCCGTATGTCCCACAGCCTTCCGGTAATTTTTACCGGTGACAAAACTTACCAAATCCAGAGCGTGACAACCCAAATCGCCCAGTGCGCCGGTTCCGGTCAGCTCTTTTTGGTATCTCCAAGAACGGGGCAAATCATAGGAAGGACCGCCGCCGCCCTGCAAATACTGCATGTAAACGTGATAAATGTCGCCTAACATTCCCTTCTCCACCAATTCCTTGGCGTAGCGGGCAGCAGCCTTAAAGCGATAGGAAAAGCACACCATATTGGGAATCCCTTTTTCCTGTGCGGCTTTGGCCAAAATGTCAGCCTCCTCCGCTGTTAAGGTGACAGGTTTCTCCAAGCAAAACGGTTTTCCGGCTTCAATAGCTGCCTTGGCCACTTCAAAGTGGGCGTTGTTGGAAGTGGAAATGTCAATCACATCCACATCCGGGCAGGCAATCAAATCGTGATAATCCGCAAAGCAGTGATCTTCTCGAATACCGTATGTATTTCTGGCGTACTCCATGCGCTCAGGCTTTAGATCGCACACGGCCACAAGTTCCAGATCCGGGCTTTTGTGAATTCCGGGAAGGTGAACGCCTCGAGAAATTCCACCAATGCCTACACTTCCCACGCGAAATACTTTTTTCTCCATGAAACTCCTCCAACACTATCTGTTGTTCTCCATATTTGATTTCTTGAATTTTCGATGAAAGCAAAGCAAGACCTGAAGGCCGGAACAGCCTTCAGGTCCTGCTCGAAAGCTTTCCTAAAATCTCAACAAATCAATATTTGTCCATTAGCCCGCGTTATTGTAAACATCCAGAGCTTCCTGATAAATCTCCATTAAACGCTCCAGGCCCATTTGGTTCAACTGATCCACATAGGCATCCCACTGCTCGTCGATGCCGCCGTTGACAATCCAGCTAGCCCAGGTCTCGTTAACATACTTGTAAATGTCCACCGTCAGAGAAGAAATCTCTTCGGACTGTTCAGCGGTGTAGTTCACAACAGGATAGGGCTTTGCCACAAATTCCTTCATCATCTCGTCTTCCTTCAATTTAGCGCCGTCGCCGCTATTCTCGGGAAGAGTGATCTTCGCTTCAAACTCGGGGGTCACATACTTCGGACCGTAGTCGCGAGGAGTAATCTCCCAGTACCACTGGTCACCGTTCTTCCCTTCGGGAGGATCCAAGAAGGTAATGTTGCCGTCCTCGTCCTTATTCAACGCCACACCGTAGGGGCCCCAGTAAGACTGGACAGAAATGTCATCGGTAGAGAAGTAATCCGCCCAACGCATAGCCACTTCGGGATGCTCACAAGCGGTGGTAATGGTATACTCGTTGCGATGATAAATGATGATTTCATCGTTGCCGCGGATGTAGCGGTCGCCGTTAGGACCGGCCAGCGGAAGCATCGGAACATATTCGTCCGAATGAGGCTGAGTAGCAGAGGAGGTTTCCCAAGCGATACCGGTACCTACCAGAGATACATCTGCGTTTTTCATTTTTGCGTCGGACATGGAACCATCCTGCGTGATGAACTCCGGATCCATAATGCCTTCTGCGTATAACTTATGGAAGAAAGCAACTGCTTCCTTATAGCGCTCGTCAGCCGGAATGAAAACAGGCTTCAGCGTCTCCTGATCCAAAGCCAGGAAGTTCTCCTGCAAGCTGTCCGTGAGGCCCCAGGGGTTGATGTAGCGGATCCAGTCAAACAGATTCGTCTTAGCGCTGCCGGTCAGAGGAATCTCGTCGTTCGGATCACCGTTGCCGTTGGCGTCCTGCTCCTTAAAGGCCTTCAGCACTTCGTACCACTCGTCCACGGTGGTGGGCATTTCCAGGCCCAAACGATCCAGCCATGCCTTGTTGATAAAGGGCGTATCGCAGCCCTTCGGACGCAGAGGCTTCTTACCGGGCAGAGTATAGATATGGCCGTCCGGATTGGTAACCATCTGACGCATAGTGGGCTCTGCCTCCCAAGCTGCCTTGATGTTGGGGCAATACTTTTCCACATAATCTTCCAGCGGAATGAACATGTCAAGGTTGGTGGCAATGTCATTATCCTTCAGAGCATTGTCTCCGAAGAATACGTCGGGCAAATCACCGCTGGCCAGCAAGAGCGACTTCTGCTCAGACCAGTCCGCATCGCCTGCGTACTGCCAGTTGATCTTGACGTTGGTGTCCTTTTCCATCTGCTGGAACATGGCGTTGTCTTTAAAATCCATCGTATTGGCGCCTTTGACGTAAAGGAAAGTTAACTCCACGGGTTCTTTGACAATAGGCAAGCCCGTTTCATTGAAGTTATCGTCCCCTGTTGCAACCTCACCTGAAGTGCCGCCACTTGTCTGTTCCTTACTGCTAGAGCTGCTGTTGCCACCGCCGCCACAGCCTGCCAGCATGGAGGTAACCAGGGCCAAACAAATCAGGCTTTTTCCTAGCTTTGTCCACTTTTCTTTCATGTTTGCATCTCCTCACTATAGGATTTTTTATTTGACGGTGAAATCCTCAGGGTATATTCCCAAGGTAACGTCACAGAGTGATTTGGGGAGAAAACTCACCCCTTGATTGCGCCGATCATTACGCCCTGACTGAAATATTTCTGTACAAAGGGATACATGCACATAATCGGCACGGTGGTAACGATGATAACGGCGTATTTCATCAAATTTGCCAAACGCATGGCCTCCTGAGCAGCCATGCCGTCACCGGCACCCACCAAAGACTGGTTCGTGATCAGGATATTTCTCACCACCAGCTGCAGCGGTTTTAAGTTCTCGCTGCGTATGTAAACCAGAGCATTAAAGTAAGAGTTCCACTGCGCCACGGCAATGTAAAGAGCAATTACAGCGATTACGGCTTTGGAGAGGGGAAGAGCGATGGAGAAAAAGAATCGCAGGTTCCCACAGCCGTCAATCTGTGCTGCATCCAACAAATCCTTTGGCAAGCTGGAGTCAAAAAATGTTCTGGCCACAATCATGTTGTACACCATTACGGAGAAAGGCAAAACCATAACCCAGAATGTGTCATATAAATGAAAATCTCGAATGGTGAAGTAAGTAGGAATCAAGCCGCCGTTAAAGAACATCGTGAATATGAAATAAAACGTGATTAACTTGCGGCCTACCAGATCTCTGCGAGACAGAGAGTATGCTGCAGAGATGTTGACAATCAGGCCGATGGCTGTTCCCACTACCGTGTAAAGGATGGTGTTCCAATAACCCATCCAGATACTCCCGTGACGCAACAGCTCTTTATATCCGTCCAGCGTGAACTGGCTGGGCCAGAACCACACGTTGCCGTTAGACACTTCAGAAGGGTTACTAAAAGACGCAATGATGATAAAGTAGAGAGGATACGCAATCAGCAGCAAGATCAAGCCGCAGATTCCGTACAGAATAATGTTGAAAACAACATCTGCCTTGCTCACTTTTTGTGATTTATGTATTGTTTGTGCGCTCATAATGCATCCGCCTCTTTTCGCTAAAAATTTTCAGTCCGCACGTTCTCCGCTTACCACAAACTTGTGTCTCCAAGTTTTTTGGAAAATCCGTTGACCAGAAGTAACAATACAAAGTTAATAACGGTGTTGAACAGGTTTACTGCCGCAGAAAGGCTGTACTGATTGCTGATCATACCGATTTTGTATACATACGTGGAGATTACTTCGCTGATACTGGTGTTCAGCGGGTTCTGCATGAGATACACCTTTTCGAAGCCCAGATTCATCACATTGCCTGCACGCATAATCAGCAGGATCACTGCAGTAGGAATCAGGAAAGGCACATCAATGTGCCACAACCGTTGGATCTTGCTGGCACCATCCACCGTTGCCGCCTCGTACAAAGAGGGATCCACCGCTGCCAGCGCCGCAATGTAGATAATGCTGTCCCAACCTGCGTGTTGCCACACATCACTCCACACATAGACGTGCTGAAAGGCGCTCGCCTCTCCCATGATGTTGACCGGATTCTGAACGCCAAGCACCCGGGCCAGATTTCCGTAGATTCCGTTGCTGGGGGAAAGAAGGATTAACATTATGCCCACCATAACCACTGTGGAAATAAAGTGGGGCAAATAGGTCACCACTTGCAAAACCTGCTTGAATCGTTTCACACGGATCTGGTTGACCATCAGAGCTAAAATAATAGGGAACGGAAAGCCTGCAATCAAGCTATACAAGCTCAAGCTCACCGTATTCCAAATCAGGTTTTTAGATTGGAATGAGTTAAAGAATTTTTGAAAATTCGCAGGTCCCACCCAAGGGCTTCCCTGAATTCCCTGTGAAGGAGAAAAATCCCTGAACGCAATTTGCACGCCGTACATGGGCAAGTAGTTGAAGCAAAACAGCAACACGACCGCCGGAAGTAACAACAAGTACAATCCCCAATTTCGTTGAATCCCTCTGCCAGCTCGGTATAGCTTATACCGCCAACCCGACCGCTGTCTTCCCATTGGATTTTCTGTCATAACCCTCATCTTCCTTTCTCCATTATCTCTGACAAAGCTTTCACTTGTCAAATTGGATGTTGTGGCAATATTATAAAGCGTAAGTCCTGCAAACAAAATGGCTGAATTTATGATTGTTTACCACTTTTTATCTACTTTCACCCGATGTTTATTCGAATTTGATAAAAGTCTTTTAAAAGGAGCACATTTTCCTCCCGAAACTTCTCGTTTTTCGCCTGTGTTTTAACCGTCAAAAGCCATCGGCTGAGTCAGAGATTTGGTCATTACTTTTTCTTTTTGTACAACTGCGGCATTTCCGTTTTTTCTTTCTTGATATAAAAGGGTCCTTTCCCGCGTCAACGTCAGCAAAAGAGATGGCTTTCGGTTGAGAATTTTGCTTCCGCGAAACAACAGCTCCCCTTGTGTAAAGTCGGAAAATAGACAAAAGAAGAATATGGTTTTAAGCGAGGACTCAACCAATGGTCGGTTGTTTTGCTCTTTGCTTTTTGCTATTGTAAAGATGAATTTAACACTGACGGAGCGCTTCATTACGTAGCTACCCAACCTATGGGGAAATAGGTGTGTAAAAACAGACAGTAAAAGACAGCCGTGTTCCCTTCAAGGCAAGGGAATACGGCTGTCCGGTTGAATTTATGGATTCTAAAGAAGATTTCTATTCGAAAACAGGTACACGTTTTACCACGCCACCGTCCATGGCAGATTGGTGAGCGCAGATTCCTACACCGGTCCAGTAGGCGCCGTCAATATCGCTGGGAACTGGGGTTCGATCTTCCAGAATGCTTCGGACAAACTCGTGGACTAGATGAGGATGAGAACCACCATGGCCACCGCCTTGCAGGAACGATAGATGGGGATTGCTGTCATCATACACTGTTTGTTTGGTGAAGCGCCCAATTTCCGCCGGTAAACGATCTGCATAGTCGGGGATTTGGATACGTTCTTCCGTCACAAGGCCGCCTCGACCGTAATCGTTCATAACATGTTCAGCATTTGCGCCAAGCGCCATGGAGAACAGTACCGGTTGTTCCGATTCTAACTGCTGCCATTCAAAGCTTTTTCGTTCACCATATATGTTGAAACTTTCAGTGTAGCCTCGGGCTACGTGGTAGAGGAACCGAGCCATTTCAATGCTTACATCACTGTCTTTTAGGGAGATCAGAGCTGACTCAAAGGCATATGGACAACCATAAGGAGCTTCCACTTCTTTACGTACTCTGCCGGAGCCCTTGCAATATACGGTTTCCGGACGCTTACCTAGCAACATCAGGCAAGGCGCTACCGCGTGGGTAGGATGCATCAGCGGAGGAAAGCCCAACCAGTAGTCCGGCCATCCTTCCATATCTTGATAATGCGCGCAGCGCATGAACTGTATTCTGCCCAACTCTCCTTTTTCGTAAAGGTTCTTCACATACAGAAACTCTCGACCATAGACGGAGGTCTCCATAAACATATAGTGTTTCCCGCTTCTTTTTCGAGCATCGATGACTTGGTACAATTCATCGATACTCATTCCCATCGGAATGGTACAGGCACAGTGCTTTCCGGCGTTCATCACCTGTATAGATAGGGGAGCATGAGTAGCAGGCGGTGTTACCAGATGGACGGCGTCGATGGTTTTATCTTCCAACATGGCATTAAAGTCCGTCAAGCGTTCTTCCAGAAGAAACTTATCGCCAACCGCATTCAGCAGTTTTTCATTCGTATCCACTAACACCAAAGAATCTACGTCCGGGTGTTTCAGATAGATGGGTATAAATTCCGCGCCGAAGGAGACTCCTACGAGCGCCACTCTTAATTTACCGTTTTTCATATTGTATCCCTCCTAGGATTCTTTGAAATGATTATACAGTGTATCCGAAAAAAGTCTATGGAGAGAATGAAAATAGTATGGAATAAACGAAACTATTTATTGAATTATTGTCTGGCTCCTTTTAGGCAGACATATCATAAGATCATTTTACTGGAAAAGGCAGATGTTCAACCATGGATATAAAACAAACCGATCTCTACTGGTTTCAGTTAAACGAGGAGATTCGCGTGGAGGATGTCGATAAGTTTAGCGGCAATAATATGCATCCGGATAGAATGATGACGCAGTGGGTACTGGTGTTGATGATCAGCGGAGAACGCTCTTTCCGTGTTTACGGTGAGAATTACGTCGTTCATAGCGGCGAATTTTTCCTGTTACCTCCTTACGTGCAGCATTGCGGGCTTCAATATGATAATCATGCAGCCTATTTTGCTCATTTTCAGGCAACAGGTATTCAGGTTCCACCGCCTGTAAAGGTAGATACCAATCATATTTTGCTTCCGTTACATGGACAGATTCCTCTGGAGCTACCCTGCTTTGATCTGATGGAATACGCGATTCAGCACCGAACATTGCCTTTTTCAAGCAAAAATTTTTTATCATCCCAAATTCAGGCGATTCTGTACCAGATTAGTTTCGCTGTGCAAAAAAGAGAGCTTTGGTGTAATTTGGAAAGCAGACTGGCCCACCGAATCTTACAATATATTGATGACAACAAAGACCAGCACTTGAAGAATCGGGATTATGAGGATACCTTTGGGAAAACATACAATCGTCTAAATACTATATTCCAAACAGTATATGGTATGACGATCAAACAAATGCAGGTAACCTTGCGTGTCAACCAGGCAAAGCGTATGCTCAGGTCCGGCTATACTATCTCTGAAACCAGTACAGCCTGTGGGTTTGAGGACTATTTCTACTTTTTGAAAGTGTTCAAAAACAAAACGGGGATGACACCATCCGAATATAAAAATTCCTGATCATCAGTTATAGGACGAAGAACCGAACTTGTCAAATACCGTACAGATTTTTCCGTAGCGGCTTACGCGTTCGGCAATTCTACGGTATCCACAATCGTATACCCAACTTTCTCCACGCGGGAGAACTCGATCGTCTGCACCTCGCCACAAAACGGCTCAAAGTTTTCTTCCAAATGCCGCGCGATTTTCCCAAGGTCTGCCTGCATATCCTGCAAAAGTGTTGTGTGCGGATACCACACATCTGCCTGCATGTAGTCGGGCAAGTCTTTCGCCCATTTTTCGGCGATCTTCCTTTGCACCGCTTCCAGCACCCCCTCTTTGCGCGGCGAAGCCACCACAATGCAGGAGGAAGCCAAAACCTCTATCTTGTCATAACACACTGGGAACACCTTGCAGCTGGATAATATCTCCTTACAAGACGCGATGAACGCCGCCTCGTCTTCGCCGATATACGACACAAGCGTAATGTGCCCGTGCAGCGCTTTCACCGAGATGCCGAGTTTTTCTATTTTCCCTTGCAGCTTCAAAAATCGTGCTTTGGACTTCGGGTCGATCTTTGCAATCACGCACAGCATGAGAATTCCTCCCCAAACGATATATTTGAAATATATCATGCCGCTTCCTTTGTGTCAAGGAGAATAACCGTTCCGCTTTTTGGCTATTTTGTATACAAAAAGACCTCTGTCAAACGACAGAGGTCTTTTTCATGGGGTGGAAGATGGGATTCGAACCCACGGTCTCCAGTGCCACAAACTGGCGCTTTAACCAGCTAAGCTACATCCACCATATGGCGCGCCAAAAGGGACTCGAACCCCTGACCTACTGCTTAGAAGGCAGTTGCTCTATCCAGCTGAGCTATTGGCGCATATCTCTTTATGCCGCCCAAGGCAATCGTCCCTTTTCTGCGGGTTGGAGCGGGTGATGGGAATCGAACCCACACGACCAGCTTGGAAGGCTGGGATTCTAGCCATTGAACTACACCCGCATATTCTGCGACACTGATGATTATAGCACAGAAGGTTCCGTTCGTCAACCTGTTTTCTTCGATTTTTTCGCATATTTTTCGCGCCGGGCACCCTTTTTATTCCCGACAGCAGGAAGTTTTCAAATTTTGCTTTCGTGTGTGAAACCATCACACAAATTATCCTCCGCTTTCAAAAGAAAAATCGCGCAGAAAATTGACAATTCGTTGACAATGCGCGCCCTTTTGTGCTACGATAATACTGTTCGCCGAGACAAACTCCCGAACGATTTCCGCGGCGGAATGCCGCAAAAGAAAGGACCGTTTCACATGAAGAAAATAACCGCTGTTTTGCTCGCCATGCTGCTGTGCATGACGGTATTTGCAGCCTGCGGCCAGAGCGGCGCCGCCTCCTCCGAGAGCACATCTTCCGAAAGCAGCGCTGAAGCTACGGCAGAGCCCACCGCCGAGCCTACGGCTGAACCGACCGCCGAACCCACCGAAGCGCCGGAGGCATTCACCCCCGCCACCTATGAAGTCGCTTCCCTCAAGGGCCCGACCACCATGGGCATGGTCAAGCTGATGCAGGACGCCGAAAACGGTGAGACCGAAAACACCTACAATGTCACGATGTACGGCACCGCAGACGAAATCACCGCCGGCATCGCGAATAAGACGATCGACATTGCAAATGTACCGTGCAACCTCGCTTCCGTGCTGTACAACAAGACCGAAGGCGGCATCAAGATTCTCGACATCAACACGCTCGGCGTGCTCTACGTCGTTGAGACCGGCGAAAGCATCCAGTCTGTTGAAGACCTCAAAGGCAAGACGATCTATTCCACCGGCAAAGGCACCACACCGGAGTTCGCACTCAACTACATCCTGCGCGAAAACGGCATCGATCCCGAGAGCGACGTGACCATCGAGTATAAATCCGAAGCGACCGAGGTCGCCGCAGCGCTTGCCGAGGCCGATGACGCCATCGCTGTGCTGCCGCAGCCGTTCGTCACCACCGCTATGATGCAGAACGACAAGCTCCGCATCGCGCTCAGCCTCACCGATGAGTGGGATAAACTCGATAACGGCAGTACGCTCGTCACCGGCGTCACGATTATCCGCACCGACGTGCTGGAGGAAAATCCCGCCGCCGTTGAAAAGTTCCTCGAAGAATACGAAGCTTCCATCAACTATACCGAGACGAATACGGAAGACGCTGCAAAGCTCATCGCACAGTATGAGATCGTACCGAAGGAGCCCATTGCTTTAAAGGCTCTGCCCGGCTGCAACATCCACTTCATCAAGGGTGAAGAGATGAAGGAGAAGGTCTCCGGCTATTTACAGGTGCTCTTTGACGCCGACCCGAAGTCTGTTGGAGGAACGCTGCCCGATGACGCTTTCTACTATACGGAATAACCCCGCAAAGCAGAAAAAAGTGAAAACAAAGAAACAGAAAGCCATAGCCGCCACATGCGCTGTGGCTTTTTGGCTATTGGTGTGGCATGTCGTCAGCCTCTGCGTCGGCTCTGAACTCGTGCTCGTCTCGCCCGTAAAGGTCGTGCAAACGCTGTTCACGGTCATTTTCGACCCCGATTTTTTAAAGACCGTGTGGTATTCCGCTGCGCGCATTTTAGGCGGATTTTTCACCGCGCTCACGCTCGGCACGGTGCTCGGGTGGGTCGCCTCGCGGTTTTGGGTCGTTGAGACTCTCCTGCGCCCCATCACGGCCGTCATCAAAGCCACGCCGGTCGCGTCGTTCATCATTTTGGTGCTGCTGTGGTTTTCCGGAAAAAATTTGTCCGTCATCATCTCCATGCTGATGGTCTTTCCCGTCATTTACATGAATGTCTTAGAGGGCATCCGCAGCGCAGACGAAAAATTACTCGAAATGGCGCAGGTTTTCAGGCTCTCAGTCGGCAAAAAGCTGCTTTACATCTACCTGCCCGCCGTCGCGCCGTTCTTCGTCTCCGCCTGCTCCGTGTCGCTCGGACTATGTTGGAAAAGCGGCATCGCCGCCGAGGTCATCGGCACGCCGGACGGCTCCATCGGCGCGGTGTTTTATCAGGCCAAAATCTTTTTGCAGACAAGCGAGCTGCTTGCGTGGACGGTCGTCGTCGTCGCTGTCAGCGTCGCATTTGAAAAGCTTTTTATGTTTTTGCTGCGGTTGGTCTTAAAAAAGCTCAAAATGGAGGACGTGTTAAATGGCAAGCGTGCATAATCTCATCGTAAAGCGCGGTGAAGCGGAAATCCTCAAAAATTTCTCCGCCGAGTTTCCGGAGCACCAAGTCACCGCCGTTTTCGGGCGCTCCGGCTGCGGCAAAACCACGCTACTCTCCGTCTTATTAAATCTTCTGCCTGCGGATTCCGGCGAAATCCATGGCTTTCAAAAGCCGAGCGCCGTGTTTCAGGAAGACCGGCTGCTGCCGTACCTCACCGCCGCCAAAAACATTTCCGTCGCCGCCGAGTGCACGGAAACGGCCGCAGAAAAAGCGCTTTTGCAGGTCGGGTTCGACCCCGAGGACCTCAAAAAGAACGCCGTGCAGCTCTCCGGCGGCATGGCAAGGCGTGTTTCCATCGTCCGCGCCATGCTGACAAGCGGTGACGCCGTCCTGCTCGACGAGCCGTTTAAAGGTCTCGACGATCTGACCCGCGAAAAAGTCATGCAGTTCGTAAAAGAAAACCTCAAAAACCGCACCACGATCCTCGTCACCCACGATCCCCGCGATGCCAAAGATTTAAAAGCCGTCAAAATCATCGAGATGGAAACGGAAAAATGATTTGCGCACTGTCATAAATCATCGCGCCGCAACGTTAAAAGTTTTTGATCCAACTTTTTTTCAAAATGAGAGCAGACGGTCCAGTGGACTGTCTGCTCGTGGAAAACCCTATTAAGGAGGTTTCCGATGGATTTGCATAGCAAATCCATAAAATGCAACAAGCGAAGCCCTGCATTCTCATCTTTCAAAGAAAAAGAATGCAGGGCTTTTTATTGTATCTATTTCTATTTAAAATTGCCACACAACACATCAAAAAAGCTTCTTAGAAAGGAACAAATTCAGCTCATCGTCGTTCACGCACGGCGCATATTGGTCCCACACGCGGCCCTCATACCACACGCCGGAGCCGTCCGGCACATACCCGCGCAGCACGTACATGCGCTGCGCCGCACCGTAGCCGCTATGCAGACCAACGCCCAGACACACCGTGTCCGAGGTCTCCGCCGCCAGCGCTTCCACCGCGTCCATCAGCGCCGAGCCGACGCCCCGGCCGCGCACACGCTCCAGCACCGCAAAATCGACGATATACGGCCATCCCGTGCCCGCAAACGGCCCGCCCGGTTCTTTATACAAGTTTACATACCCCACCGGCTTGCCATCGAGTTCCGCACACAGCGGGATGCACGCGCCCGCTGCAAAATCGCGCATACGCGTCTCAAATTTCTCCGTCGTCGTGCCCCAGCCCTGCGCTTGCTCCTCAAGAGCAAGCTGCAGCCCGTCTTCTTCACGCAAAAGGCGGATCAAAATCTCGCCACCCTTGATTTTCACCGTTTTCGGCGCAAAAATCACTTTTTCCTCCATGTTATTTCCTCCATAACGACTAAAGCGCCGTTTTCCTTTTGATTTACATAACACTTGCGCGCTTACAATTTCTTTTCCATCACAAGGCTTCGCACCGTCATGCCGGCGCTTTCATAAAACCGCATCGCCGATTTATTAAACGACCACACCATCAGCTCCAAAGATTCCGCACCGCGGCGCTTCGCTTCCGCCTCGCTCGCATACAGCAGCGCCGTGCCGATGCCCATGCCCTGTGCCTGCGGCAACACGGCCAGCTCCTCCATAACCGCCCGCACACGCGACAAAGTAACCGCATCCCCGGCATTTCCCCGCATCACCGTGCGGGCAAGCCCTAAAATTTTGCCGTCTCGCACCGCACACAGCATGATTTCGTGCGGGTCATCGCTCATTTTGAAAAATTCGTCTTCGCCGAGCGGGACATTCGTCTTCCTGTAAATATCCGGGCGATTTGCTTGGTGCAGCGCATGCACAAACGCAAAAATTTCCGCCGCCTGCGCGTAATCCTCACGTCCAAGTGTGCGGATCTCAAAGTTTTCAACGTTCTTCGGCATAGCTTCTCCTCTCCTGCGGCGGCGCATCGAGCGTGACCGAAATATTATCCTTGGGTATTCCCGTCTTCAGCGCAATATTTTTCGTGATTTCCTGCGCAGTCTGCCGCCGCATACGCCCGTTCCCCGCCGGAAACAGCGAGATCGTGATTTTCACACCACTCATCCGTTGTTTTGCCTCATCACACTCCACAGGTGCAATTTTTTCGTTCCTCATACAATTTTCGGAGAAAGCCAAGCAATTTTCTTCTATTAAAGAATATTCCTCTTCAAACCGAAATTTTCAGATTTTTTTCAATGCCTGTCACCGTCACGTCCCGCACAGCCTGCACGTCCTCGTCTTTCCACGCGCCAAAAAATTCGATCCGCACCATAATCAGCATTCCTCCGTTTGCATCATTCAAACATGGCACAAACGCCCTGTAACTGTGTCACCAATTGTCAACGTACTTTCCTCGCAGCCCCAATTTCTTTATTATTATACTTTGGACAAAACCGCATTTTAAAAGTGCCATTGTTTTCAAT
>OMDM01000581.1_pt1 | contig 14321 bp, 12 predicted proteins | sample 1673801 | NCBI WGS metagenome assembly OMDM01 (sample SAMEA103958127, study PRJEB25191) | human gut metagenome | biome: human-associated habitat [ENVO:00009003]; feature: intestine environment [ENVO:2100002]; material: feces | place: Germany | collected 2013/2015 | reverse complement strand
AGCCGTCTTGATTTTCTATACCGCACCGAGCTGCCGCACAGAGCCGTTGCGGTATATATCTATCTCGCCGACCGGACAAATGAGAATAACGAGTGTTGGCCTGCCATCCCGACCATAGCTGCAGACCTAAAGTATTCACAGTCCACCGTCAGGAGAGGTATCCGTGATCTTAAAAAAGCAGGCTTTCTGACAACAGAGCAGCGATACCGCAAGAAAGGCGGCAAAAGCAGTTTGCTGTTCAAAATACGCAGCGGATAAATGAAAAAATGTATTCTTTCCGCCAAGGGGCAACTGCGCCTAATTGGTGACAGGTGCCACCTGTCATGGTGGAAGGAGAAAGTGAACTACCCAACTGAAGAATAACTACAGCAGAAAGAAAAAGACACAGAGGCTTCAGGTTGAAAAAGCCAGAGATAACAAAGACATTTTTATCAGTACGGTTTTGATCGTTGAGGTAAGCCGCTTTTTTCTTTCTGCTGTAAGGACTTTTTTATGAGATCATATTGCAATCTGATTTTCTTCGATTTTTCTCGAACAGTCCTTGAATTCGTCACAATTCTATGTTATACTAATCATAACCGAACGGTCGGTATATATAGAAGGAGCGAATCAACATGAAAACAACTGAGCAACAGCACGACGCACGCAAGCGTGAACTAATGGAAAAGTGCTTTGAGTGCTATGCTGAAAACGGGCTGACGGGCACGGGAATCAAAGCACTGGCCGATGCTTGCGGCTGCACAAAAGCAAATCTTTATTCATATTTTAAAAACCTTGACGAACTGATCATTGAATCAACGGCATACTGTATGGAAAAAGTCGAGGATGACTTTATGGAGATGGCACCTACCGACCCAAAGGATGTCGTCCGGTTTGTGAAGGAAGTACCTTATTGGACTGCAAAGAAGCATGGCAAGAAATATCGGCTGATGTATCAGATCTATACGCACCCGAAGTATATCGAGTACGGCAAGAAATTTTTTGAAGGTGTCAACGAGCGCTATACCGAGTATGCCAAGCGACTGGAACCTAAAATAGGTATTCCGTACACGGTCATCACGCCGCTGATTTTTATCTTCGTCCGCGCCTGCGTACATTATGCCATGTTCGAGGACGAATATTACCTGAAAACCCAGATGGAGGTCTTAAAGCAGGGCGTCGCCCTGTTTGTGGATAAGTACAAAGCAGACCAAGCATAAGCTGGTCAGCCGCCGCTCATTTACGGCGTGGGCAGCGGTGCAAAGCTTCGCCGTGATAAACAATTCCGAACGGAGGAAAGAAGATGAAAACAGGGAAAAAACTACTCACAGGTACACTTTTGGCCCTTTGCGCCGTACTTATGTCACTTTGCATCGTGCTTGCCATAGGATGGAGCAAGGCGGCTAAAGCCGACACCGCACTGCCGGAGGTGCGCAATAACGGCACGGCGATCCAGTGGAAATACAGCGATGAAGCCGACTGGCGCGACCTTGTGGCACTTACCGAGCTGCGAGGTGCTGCCGGAGAAAACGGCAAGGACGGCACAGACGGTAAAGACGGCATTAACGGTGCCGACGGTAAGAACGGAATAAACGGTACGAACGGCAAAGATGGTATGAACGGCGTTGACGGCACAGACGGGCAAAACGGTATCGACGGTAAAGATGGCGTCAACGGCAAGGACGGCATGAACGCCAAAAATATAGAAGTGCAGCGAGCCGAAACCCACATACAGTGGCGTTATGAGGGCGGCGAGTGGCAGAACCTTGTGGCGATCGCCGATATAGAAGGCCCTGCCGGACAGAACGGAACGGACGGTGCAAACGGAAAAACTCCGGAATTTCGCGTAAGCGAAAATATCCTGCAATGGCGCTATGTCGGCGATGAAATATGGCTGAACCTGTACGACCTTTCGGTTTTGAAAGGTCTTGACGGCAAGGACGGAGTCGACGGTATAAACGGTAAAGACGGAGCCGACGGCAAGGATGGAACAAACGGACAAAACGGCTCTGACGGCAAAGACGGTAAAACACCTTTTATCGGTGAAAACGGCAACTGGTGGATCGGAGAAACCGACACCGGCGTGAAGGCGGCGGGTACCGACGGAAAAGACGGCATAGACGGAGAAAAGGGAGACAAGGGCGATAAAGGCGACCCCGGCGAAAAAGGCGACAAGGGCGATAAAGGCGACCCCGGTCAGAACGGCAGCTGTTCGGGATATTTTTACGGAGAGGCAAACTCTCCGAGGACAGTACTGAATAACAGTCGTGTCAATATTTCTGTCTACGAAAAAATAAACAAGGGCGGCTTGATTTCATCCTACATGAATAATATTACACTCAAAAAAGGACATATTTACAATGTCTGCTTAAGCGGTTCTCTCGAAGTTGGTTCAAACGAATTCAACAACAGCGGCAATTACTCTATTCAGATGACAGACGGTTATGATGACGATCTGTGCAGGGAGCTTACGCGAATAAAAAGAGACGGGACAAAAATACCGTATACCAATGATCAACATTCCTTTAATTTCAACAGAATGTATGATGCGTCAAATAAAGACATTACATTGCAGTTGTGGTTTGAAAATTCGGCATACAATACTTATCTCGGTGGCTTCAGAGGTACCATTACAATAACCGCTCTTGACTGAGCCGACATATACGAAAACGGAGGTAGCATGAAATGAGAAATCGAATACTCAGCATCCTGCTCTGCCTTTGCATGGCGGCGTGTATGCTCCCCACCGTGGCATTTGCGGCAGATACAGGAAAGGCGATCCGGCTTGGCACAGACGCACTGAATAAAAATGTAAACACAGCGGCCGCACCGACCGTGTATTTCGGGCAAGACCATGAAAACAATCCCGGCGCATGGCGTGTGTTCGGCTATAACGGAAGCGGCGTTGCCGGCGCACAGGACGGTCTGCTCCCCTTCATGGGTGCAAACGGCAACTGGTGGATCGGTGAGAAAGACACCGGCGTGAAAGCCGAGGTGGAGGCAGTCGTTCCTGTAGGCTCCGGAAACATATCCGCATCCGCATCCGCAGCTTCACCTGCTTTGATTGCCGTAGGCTCTGTTGCGGGGCTTGCGCTGCTTGGTAACCTCGGCTCGATTTTGTACATTATACTGAAAAAGAAAAGAGGTTCGGTGTAAGGCTGAAAAACGGAGGTAACAGAATATGAAAAAACGATTACTAAGTATCGTACTTATTTTAAGTATGATGATGTGCCTTGTGCCTACAAGCGTATTTGCCGAGGGTGAAGTGCCAACGGGCACTGCTGCAATACAATTTGGCACATATGCAATAAGTGTACTAAGTAAAAATGCGAACTCAGCGAACGCACCGACCGTGTACTTTGGGCAAAATCAAGAAAATAAGCCTGCCGCATGGCGTGTCATCGGCTATGACGGAAGCGGTGTTGCCAGCACACAGGGGAATATGACCCTTCTTGCGGCATATAACATGGGTTTGTCAAAGTTCGGCGAGAGCAACGCTTATGCAGACAGCGATTTAAAAGGAGCAATAGACGCACTTGCGGGTAAGATGACGGCGAAAGAAACCGATGCTGTTGAAAAACGGACGCTTGCAACCGGAAGCTACAACGGAGAAAATACCGATTGCGTGGAAGGTGTTGGTGCTGCGGTAAGCAATGCTGCTTTTTGGCCGCTTTCCTCAAAAGAGGCTAATGCGGTAAAAGAGGATTTGCGTGTCGTGGATCCCGAACATCAAGGATGGGCGTCAAGCTATTGGTGGCTGCGCTCCCCCGGTAGAGTTTATGACGTTGCCGCCTACGTGACTGGTTATGGTTCTGTCGACTACACTGGGTGGAAAGTCTACAAAGAGTATGGTGTTCGTCCCGCTTTTAACTTAAATCTGGACTCTGTACTCTTTGCCTCTGCTGCTGTGGGCGGAAAGCCTGACGGAGGTTTGCAGCCCGTTTCCCAAAATTATACCGGAAACGAATGGAAGCTGACCCTTTATGACAGCAAGCGCAACAATTTCAGCAGAACTACCTGGGAGGTTTCCGCTTCCACCAAGGGCGGCACCGTAGAGATATCATATACTGACGCGAAAACCGGCGCAAACGAATATATTTCCGCTCTGATCTTTGATGATGTCAGTAATGTAATCTATTACGGCCGCAGCAACGCCCCCCTCACAGAAAATGACGGTACGGCACAGATTACCATTCCTGCCGGCTTTGCCGAGGGCACCTATACCATGAGTGTCTTTAACGAGCAGTATAACGGCGACTGCAAAACCGACCTTGCAAGCGGTTTTGCGGATGTCAAGCTGACGGTTGAAAAGCGGGTCGATGAACAGTTTACCCTTACCCCCGGCGGCAGATACTATTTTGACCTTTCGGCGATGGATATCCCCGGTACGGCAAACGGCAAGCTGCCGGACAGCACCCTGCACTATGTGCCTTTCACCTATACCGGCACAGTGGATGCATATGTTCTGAATACTGCCTCCGTTGGTGTAGCAGATTCCTCCGAGAAGGCCTCCGTTGCTACGGACAAGGATGCACAGTACGGATATGTTTATGAGCACAGTCTGTTCATTGCCGATGACAAGGTTACTACCAATATCAGCTGGCTCGACCTAAACAATGCAGGTTTTATTTTTGGTAAATCTTACACTGCGGGAGGTATAAACTACACTCTCCGTGCACCTACTATAGGCAATCAGAATGATTGGGATGATTATAAATGTGGGTTGCCGATCAACAACGAGTGGGAACAGATCATTGCCAAAAACACCGGTTTTCTCAGGTTTCCGGAAAATACTGAATGCGACACTTTGGGACAGGACACTTACTATAATCAGGATAACAGTGCAGGTGCTAACAGATATAGAAGCTTTCGTATGGACTATAATCAGCTCTGGGGAATGAGTGAAAGGTCTACCTCCGGCGCCTACCGTCCCGTCCTTGAGCTGCCGACAGATCTCGCCGCCGACAGCCTAAAAGCGGTTGAGCTGGTTTTAGGTAAAAAAATGCCCGGCGAGACTGCTAACTTCATCAACATCATCGTGAAAAAGGGCGAGAGCTTCAAAGCTCCCGCCGCCGAAGGGCTGCCTCGTCCGGATGGCATCTCTGCCGACACGCCTATGTGGTGGGTAGACGAAAACCTAAACTACTACAAGCCCGGCGATACCGTTCCGGCGGAAAATATAACAATCACGGCACAGTGGAAAATCAATCAGTACACAATTACCTTTGACACCGCCGGCGGCAGTGAAATTGCTCCTATTACGCAGGACTACAACACGCAGATAACGGCTCCGGCTAATCCGACAAGAGAGGGCTACGCCTTCAATGGTTGGGATAAAGAAATTCCGCAGACTATGCCGGCGGAGAACATTACAATTACTGCACAGTGGAAGGACACAGAAAAGCCGACGGGCGAAATCAGCGTTGGCACAAGCAAGTGGAATACCTTGCTGAATAATATTACCTTTGGACTGTTCTTTAATGAAACGCAGACGGTTACTGTTGACGCATCCGACAACAGCGGCGACGAGGTAAAAATTGAATATCTGCTGTCAGCTGTGGAGCTAACCGAAGCAGAGCTTTCGGGCAAGTCTTTTACCGAATATGCAGACGCTTTTAGCATTAATCCGGATAATGAATATATTATTTATGTTAAGCTAACGGACAAATCCAATAACATTGCCTATATTTCTTCACAGGGAATAGTGCTGGACGGAACAAGCCCTGTTATCTCCGGCATTGACAACGGCAAGACCTACTGTGAGGCACAGACTGTAACGGTAATAGAGAAATATATTGATACAGTTACGGTGAACGGAAAATCGATTACACTTGACGAGAATAATCAGTTTGTCATCTCTCCGGCAGACGGCGAACAAAGAATCGTCGTTGCCGACAAGGTCGGAAATATGGCATCTGTTGCTGTAACGGTTAATGACGGTCATACTGCATCGGAGGATGACGGTGACTGTACAACGCCGGTTAAATGTATATATCACAATGATGTTATAGTTATTCCGGCAAAACAGCATGATTTTAGCGGCGAGTGGCATAAGGACGAAAACGAACATTGGCACAGCTGTCAAAACAGCGGCTGTACCATATCCGAGGCTAAAACTGCCCACAGCGGCAATGATGATAACGACTGCACCACGCCGGTGGCTTGCAAATGTGGATATGTATTGACAGCGGCAAGGTCAGAGCATACATGGGGCGAATGGGTATCCGACGGAAACGGCAAGCATACACACAAATGTACAGCTGACAGCTGCACAGCCAGCGAAACAAAAGACTGCGGCGGCGGCACAGCAACTTGCCATACCAAGGCGGTTTGCGACGCTTGTCATAATGAGTATGGCGAATATAACGCAGACAACCACGACGGCACCTTAGAGTGGGTTCAAACAGCCACCACGCATGAGAAAAAATGGAGCTGCTGCAAGGCTGTAGCTACAGCAAAGGAAAACCACAGCTGGGAAAACGGTATTTGCACCGAGTGCGGATATGGATGTACTCACAGCGGCGGCACAGCAACCTGCCATACCAAGGCGGTTTGCGACGCTTGCCATAATGAGTATGGCGAATATAACGCAGACAACCACGACGGCGGCACAAAGGTGAGTGGCGATATTAAAGCCGGCTGTACCCAAAAGGGCTACACCGGAGATACCTACTGCCTGGGCTGTGAAAAGATTCTGACTAAGGGAACAGAAATTGCGGCAAGCGGTCATAGCGGCGGCACAGCAACCTGCAGAGATAAAGCCAAGTGCGATGTATGCGGTAAGAGCTACGGCGAGCTTAACCCGAAGAACCATGCAGACCTCAAGCATATTAACGCAAAAGCGGCAGCCACAGATGCCGAGGGGAATATTGAATATTGGTACTGTGACGGCTGCAATAAATATTTCTCTGACGCAGCTGCAGCCAAGGAGATTAGCAAGGCGGACACTGTAATCAAGAAAATGCAGAGCTATCCGAAATCTCCGCAAACAGGTTATTGCACAAACCTCATACAGCTATGGCTTGCCCTGCTGTTTGTAGGCGGCGGCGTAGTTACCGGTACAACGGTTATTATCAAAAGAAGATACAACAGATAACAAAGCATCGGTTGTAGTCAAAGAGAAAGCATATAACGGATAATAAAACGCTTTAACAAAAAGCGGCTGTCTGAAGGGGCAGTCGCTTTTTACTGAGTATAAAAAGCATTGAAATTTATCCTTGCTAAGCCTACCCTTGCTTTAAAAAAAGGTTAAAAATATATTTAGACAGCTTGCAGTATATCACATAGGGTTATTCCCTTTAACAGCCCTATACAAGCTTTGCTGTTTATGCTATAATGCAGTTGTCTGAAATATTGCAGTATTGAAAATATGCAGTATAAAAAGTGCCGTTGCTTCTAAACGGCGATTTCATTGGGCTGTAGCAAGGTTTATGAATCTATAGATAAAGAAAATGAAGCTGTAAATGTATTTACAAGGTGAATACTGCCTGTTGTGATAAGCAGACTGAATGGAGGAATTATAGTTGAACAGAGAAAACAAAAGAAAAAAATACGAAAAAGGCTACTACAAAACACACTCGTGCAACGAAACCTTTACCTGCAAGGTTTGCGGAAGAGAGGTTGTACCGGAGGGTGCAGGCAGCGGCCACAGAAACCATTGCCCAAACTGTTTACATAGCTTGCACCTTGATATTGAGCCGGGTGACCGCCAATCAGAGTGCGGAGGCCGTATGGAGCCTATAGCAGTGTGGGTTAGAAACAACGGCGAATGGGCTATTATACACAGGTGTAAGGTGTGCGGTGCTTTAAGCTCAAACAGAGTTGCGGCAGACGACAACCCAATGAAGCTTATGTCAATAGCACTGAAGCCGCTGACGCAGCCGCCGTTCCCTATTGAAAAAATTGAGGAAATGACAAGGCTGATGGGCGGTGACGGCAGGCTGGAGTAGCCGTTTTTTAAAACAGATTTATGTACATTTCTAAATTATGTGCCTATAAAAATCAGGCTCTTTGCCGTTGGAAAAACCGACGGCGAGGAGCCTTGTCTTATATTTACTGCCGAGATGTTCTGTGAATTTATTTTATAAAACTGTACAAACTGTATTTATAGGGGAGGTCGGTTATATGAATATACGCACAGATTTGGCACTTGAAGCAACCGAAATGGCAGGAAGCTGCAACGGTGTAAGGTTAAGCTCTCAAACATATTCCAATATGAAGGTAACAAAAATAAGGGTGCTGAATTCAGAGGGAGCAAAGGAGCTTGGCAAGGAGCCCGGCACATACATTACAGCGGAGTTTCCCAGCTTGTCAAATACTTTTCGGGACACCGACAGCCGCTTAGAAATTATAGGTGAATATATTAACGAGCTGCTGCCCGGTGAGGGTACTGTGTTGGTGGTGGGCTTAGGCAATCTTAATATAACTCCTGACGCACTGGGGCCAAAAAGTGCGGACAAAATTCTTGCAACACGCCATATCACTGGGAAAATTGCACAGGAAACAGGACTGGATAAGCTAAGAAGCGTAGCTGTAATATCACCGGGAGTTTTAGGTCAAACAGGAGTTGAAACAGGGGAGCTTGTGCTGAGCGTAGTAAAAAAAATAAAGCCAAGGGCTATTATAGCTATTGACGCACTTGCGTCACGCAGGCTTGAACGGCTAGGCTGTACACTTCAAATAGCAGATACGGGTATTTCCCCCGGTGCCGGAGTGGGCAACAACAGGTTTGCAATTAATGAAAAAACCACGGGCGTGCCTGTAATTGCTATAGGCATACCAACTGTTGTAGACGCCCTGACCTTGGCAAGGGATATTATACCGGACTTTGTTTTTGAAAATGATATTAAAAGCGAAATATATCCCAAGGGACAGATGATGGTGGTAACACCACGAGAAATAGATTTGCTTATTGAGCGAGGTGCACAGCTAATAAGCTTGGCTGTAAACAGTGCACTTCATCAAAATTTTAATCTGGCAGACCTTATTTCCCTTATCGGCTAGTAATACAAAAGTATATTTATGCCGCCTTTTTCATATATTCTTATATGGAACAATACAGGAGGCATAATCAATGAGTAAATTAAATGGCGGCCGTTTGACAAATATATTTGCTTCATTGCTGGCGTCTGTATTGGCAGTAACTGCGGTTGTATGTACATTTATACGGGTTAATGAGCTTAACGCAGGGCTGTCTATACAAATGCTGGCCTCCTCATTGTCTATGCCTCAAAGTGCAGCCGCCGCAGCTGTAAATCCGCCAAGCAAGCCGAAAACAACAGACGCTCCTGTGAACAGCACCGAACAGCCTGTACAGGCGGCAGCAGAATCAACCGCAGCAAAATCCGACGATGAAATTACAGACGATGAAAGTAAATATAAAGGTGATAAGCTCCCTGTAGTTGAACAGCATTTCGGAAGCTCCGGTGAAGATTACGGTAATTTTTCGGTTAAAAATTCTACCGACTACGACATTGATTACGAAAGCTTTTTATCCTCTGATTTAGGCTTTAAAATAGAAGATACCAAAGAACCACAGGTGCTTATCGTTCATACACACACTACAGAGTCGTATTTAATAAACGACAACGGTTATTATTACACAGATTATCCTTTTAGAAGTAAGGATTCCTCAAGAAATATGGTTGCAGTAGGAAAGAAAATTAAAGAGGCTTTGAAGAAGAACGGCATATCGGCAGTTCAGGCTGATAAAATTCATGACGAAACCTATACCGGCTCGTATGACCGCAGTGAGCAGACCATATATGAATATATGGAGAAATATCCAAGCATAAGGGTAATACTTGATATACACCGTGACGCAGTGGGTTACGATGATGAAAGGGGCAAATATAAGCCTACATTTACATACAACGGGAAAAAGGCGGCCCAAATAATGATAATGAGCGGCTATGACCCATATGATAATTACGGGCTGGGACACTGGCAGGAAAATCTTACCTTTGCACTGAAGCTTCAGCAAAAAGCTGAGGATATGTACCCCGGTATGACCAGACCTCTTTACTTTGGCGATTTTGCCTACAATATGTTTATTAACAACGGCTCACTGCTTATTGAGGTGGGAACAGAAACCAATACTCTTTCAGAGGCACAGTACACAGGCGAACTACTGGGAAATGTACTTTCCTCCGTTCTTAATGATAATAAAGGCTAAAGCATACATTTTACGGAAATATGTTTATATGCATTTTAAATAATTTAATGTCTTTCTTTGGCTTAATTGTAAATTTTTCTGTATTTGCTAGACAAAGAAAAAATAAGTATTATAATAATTGTGTAATTTGTTTAGAGTAATGGAGAAATTTAATATGCTTAATAGATTTAAAAAGTTTTTTCCTGCTTTTATAATGTGTATTATAATGGCCTTGGTTTCGTGTACAACAGCATATGCGGCCCCTGAGGATTATTTAGATGATATTTGGAACGGTATCAGCAGTGCGGTAGACGATATTAACGACCGCCTTGCCACAGAGCCAAATGTTACCGCAACAGAAGCACCCACAGAGTATGCAGAGCCTACGAGTCCGCCTTCGGACGCTCCGACAGAGCCGCAGTATACGCCAACAGAGCCGCAGGAGCAGGCAACAACATACCACGAGCCTGAAAATAATGACAGCTATGTTGACGATTATGATTATTCTCAGGTTTATCCTACAGAGGCGACGGAACAGGAGTATGCTCCCGAAATATTAACAGAAACATATACCGACGCCCCTTTTATTGAAAGACTGACCTCCGGCGACGGCAGCGGAAATCTATTTGTAGCGTTGGGAATATGGGCGGCCATAGTTGCAGGTATTATTATAGTGGTTTCTATAGTTATAGCTACACACAAACGAAAGAAAGGCAACGCCTAGCTTATAATAAAAAATAAATTGAATAAAGCATACAGCTCTCTGAATTGTCACAAAATCCTGTGATGATGCAGAGAGCTGCTTTTATATGCATATATCAGCGGTTGTTGTTATTATCGGTGTTGTCCTCTGTTCCCATAATATTGCCTTCAATGTCGGATATTCCGTCGTCAATGGCGTCGCCTATTTCTCCCGCCACACCTTGCTGTGAGCCGTTTTCGTTTGGTTTGTCATTGTCGTTATCGTTATCGTTATCGTTGCCATCTCTGTCCTTATCCTTGTTGCTGCTTCCTTCGTCTGTAGACACAGTTGTGGATTCGGTGCTTTGGTCAGCAGCGTTTGTTGCTGATGGATTGGTTGCATTAAGTGAAGAGTTGTCTGAAATTGTTCCGTTTTTGCCGTTGCCGATTTTTCCACGCTCACTGCAGCCTACTATGCATAAAGAGAGAAGAATAGCAGAAGCAATTATACATAAAGCTTTTTTCATCGTTATTTCTCCTTAATATATTTTTACCAATACCGCACAGGCATTGTCATATTTTTAGTTTGACATACCTTACCGCATTATTTTATGCCCATATTTTTATGAGCACAGCCGGCTGTCATAACAAAAGCTACAGCTGCGGCAGCTGTAGATAACATCGGTAGTTTCTATAAATGCAGGTGCTAATATACGGTACATTCTTATGTTTTGCTTAAAAATGAAAATAATACATATTATTTTACCGCCTGTTGCAGTGCGTATTATAAAAATAAAAAAGAAGAGGTGAGAAGGATGATGTGAAATTCAAGGGCTAAAGCACATTTTTAAGCTCCTTTTTTAGCTTGTTTATTATTTTTTTCTCCAGTCTGGATATGTAAGACTGAGAAATTCCCAGCATTAGTGCAACCTCTTTTTGGGTATGCTCTTTAAAGCCCATCAAGCCAAACCTAAGCACTGTTATTTGCCTTGCCCTTGGTTCCAGTTTGTTTACAGCGTCAAGTAAAAGCTTACATTCTGCCTCCTGTTCTATATTCCTGTTTACTGTGTCGTTGTCACTGCCTAAAACATCGCTTAGCAAAAGCTCGTTGCCGTCCCAGTCAATGTTCAGAGGCTCGTCTATTGAAACCTCATTTTTTAGCTGAGTGCTTTTTCGCAGGTACATTAAAATTTCATTTTCAATACAGCGTGAGGCATAGGTGGCAAGCTTAATATTTCGTTGCGGACAAAAGGTGTTTACCGCTTTTATAAGACCGATTGTTCCTATGGATATTAAATCCTCTACTCCGGCACCTGTGGCTTCAAATTTTTTTGCTATGTACACAACCAGCCTAAGATTATGTGTTATAAGTGCTTCTCTGGCTGTTTCGTCACCGTCTGTTATACGCTGCATAACCAGCTGCTCCTCCGCTTTTTTCAGCGGAGGCGGCAGTGTTTGGGCACCGTTAATGTAATAAATTCCTCGGTAGCCCAGCAGACCTTCTTTAATTTTAAAGAATATACTATACAATTTCGCCAATATCACAATAATCATCCTTTACATATTCAATTATTTCAGGGTTTACCATAGCTTTTATTTCACCCTTTAAAACATTGCTTTTGCATACGGCTATATACACCTTTTGGGGGCAGTAATTATCATTAATATATACCTCCTTTGGCAAAAATGCAGGCAATAAGCCGCTGCCGCCAATAGAGGTGTAGGGTACAAGTCTGTATTTATGCTTAAGCACTCGGTCAGGCTCACTGTAGGTCAGCAAATTGCTAAAGGCTTCCTCGGCAACCGGCTTTACTGCGTCCTCGCTTGCAACTATAACCGGGTATTGACTGAATGGCTCGCACAGGGTGTTGCCTGTATCAATTTTTCCGTAAAACTGGCAGTAGTTGTCGTTGTTTATTATTTTTATTTTGCATATTTCTATACTGCCTTTGCCTTTATTTGTAAAACGATTTATAAGCCGTATTATAAAATAACAGACAACGGTGGTTACTACCATTATTACAGGTGAAATATTGAAATACACCACGGAATTTTTTACTGTCATTCCCTTTGGAGTAAGCATAAACCACACAAACAGCATTATGCCTGCAAAGGCAAAGCTTATAAGGTAAAACAGTCCCAGATTTTTTGCAAAGCTTGCCAAGCTGTGAAATCCGTAGGTAATAAGTATAATGCAGGCTGATATTGACAGCTTTAGCAAAAGATTTGGAATAAAGCCTATGTCCGGCAGTAAAATTATTAACGAGCATGCTGCTCCAAAACAACTGCCTAAAACAGTACGGAGGGTTTTAGGCTGAATTTTTGTTATTTTTTCGACAGCCGCCAATATAAAGTAATTTATAATAATGTTAGTGCCGATTAGAACATCTATGTATATTGTTTTTGTTATATCGCTCACCTCCTTACTGTTATTATCTCACCCGATGTAAAAAAATAATGTCATATACACAAAAGCACTTTTTCAAGCTTTGTGGATATTTATAAATTATTCCACAAATAAAAGAGCAATATGGATAAATAACGGCGTCTTATGTGCAGAGGGACAACACACTAAATAAATATGCATAGGCAGTCCCTTTTATGAAAATCTATATTTTAAAGCTATATGGTCAAATTAAACTGTTTGACCGAAATTTTCTAGTAATTTTTAATATATATATTGTTGACTTTCAAAATTAAGGTTGTATAATTTTAATAGCGGCTCTTTGTGCTTATGCTTGGCAAGCATTGTGCAAGGGCTGAGCGTTTAACGGATTATGTAAAAATGAATAATCGGTAAAATGTTTCTCCTAACCGGTGTTAAGTCCTATGTTTGTGTTGATTTTTAGGTGCCGATTTGTTATACTGTAATATAAGCGTTAGAGCTTAATTTATAAAAAGTTACTTGAAAGAGAGCCTTATGAAGTATTGTGAAAAATGTAATACAATTACAGATGAAAATGTACAGATATGTCCTAAGTGCGGCAAGGGTAAGCTGAGAAGCGGAGAGCCTGCCGAGAACTTTCCAACAGTTATTGTAAAGGCAAGCGGCTTTGAAAAGGAGCGTATTTGTGCGGTGCTTGACGACGAAGGAATTCCTCACAGTGAAAAAATAACTAAAAAGCAGTTTTCTTCCGACGCAGTTACAGGCAGCAGCTTGGCAGAGTATGAAATTATGGTGCCATATGGTGCTTATTCAAAGGCGTTTGAGCTTCTTGTAGGTATAAATGCCATTAAGGTTGAAAGTGAAGACTTTAAAAGCAGCGAAAAGCTCTCCGAAAAAACGCCTAAGATAGAGGATTTTGACGGTGAGGACTATTACAGTACAAAGAACAGAATTATAAGGATAGTTTCGGTTATTCTTTTTTTGATAATTGTAGGCGGCGTAGTGCTGGGTGTAGATGCTGTTATGGCACTGATTAAGGGCTGGTTTTAAGAATAATAACGCCTTGCGGTATTTTTGAATAAGCAGCTTTGCTTCAAGGACTGTTAGGTATTACAGAGTAAT
>OMDM01000558.1_pt1 | contig 14741 bp, 11 predicted proteins | sample 1673801 | NCBI WGS metagenome assembly OMDM01 (sample SAMEA103958127, study PRJEB25191) | human gut metagenome | biome: human-associated habitat [ENVO:00009003]; feature: intestine environment [ENVO:2100002]; material: feces | place: Germany | collected 2013/2015 | reverse complement strand
AGGTCGTCGCAACGAACTTGTGGGCAACACGGCAAACAGCGCCCTTGGCAGGCATATCTGCCCAGTCCGTTCCCAAAAACGTCGCGAGGTCCATGTTGACGCGAGCCGCCACGCGATGGAAGTCATCGGCATCCAAGCGCGCCAGGTCGAACACAATTAGGTCCAAAAACCAAGTTATCAGCTCGCCGGGACACAGGTCCAAAAGACCGTAGGCCGCCCAGTCCTCCAAGACCTCCTCGAGCATCCTCATATGGGCATCGAGCTTTTTGGCGCGAGCCTCGACACTGTTGAACTCGTGCGTCGCCGATTCACTCTCCATCACGTAGTGGTAGAACTTGTCCGGCATGACGACGGTCTTGTGGGCAAGCGCATAAGCCGCAAATTGGAAGACGACGTCCTCGCCCAAAGCCAAACCGGGGGCGAAGCGAATGCCTTCGCGATTGAGCAGCTCGCGCGAAAAAGCCGCGCGGCAGGCATAGGGCTGCGCATTCGAATGGAACAGCAGTTGGGGATCACGGGCGCCGAAGGTACCAGCTTTGGGGCTCATGAGTTGCTGGACGCGTTTGGGGGCAGCATCGGCAGGTTCACAGACGCCGCCAAAAACGGCGGCCTCGGCATCTGCAGACTCCATGGCATGCAGCACGCGCTCGACCATCTGAGCATCGATGTAATCGTCGGCGTCCACAAAAAAGACGGTCTCGCCCTCGGCGGCATCGATACCGGCATTCCGAGCACACGAGACGCCCGCGTTTTCCTGGTCAATCACCAGTACGCGATCGTCGGCCTGCGCAATCTGGCGCAACACGTTCAACGAATCATCGGTCGAACCGTCGTTGACGCAGACAACCTGAATCGAGCGCTCGGACTGGGCCAACAGCGAATCGACGCATCGCTGAATGGAGCGCGACGAATTGTAGACGGGAACGACAATGGTCGCTTTGGGGGTCAAAGTCTCTCCCATGTCGACCTACCCCCTCAGTGATTCGATGAGGAAGGCAGCAACCACACCTGGGCCTCCAACCGAGGCGTAATACTTAGCACGCCCCAAGGCACCATCCGTCGCAAAACTCGGATGCTCGTCAACCCAGCCCTCAGGATCTTTGAGGATGGCAGCGAGATTTGCGCGCTTCCACGGCTTGAGGTCGTCAAGCGAAAACTCCCCCGCGTCCAAGGCCGCTTGGAACTCCTTGACCATCTGAACCAGGAACTCCTTATAGAACTTAGGCGCTAGGCGCACGTAGTTCCACATGTACGAATCGTACTTAATGAGCTGATTGAACTTGAGCATGCGCGCGACGTCATCACTTGCGTGGTCACGGGCATAATCCTCTCGAATCCAACGCTCAATCTCGGCATACTCGGTATTGACGCAAAAGACCTTAGCCGAAGAATTGACCGAGGAATTCTCGTTGTCCTGGCGATAAGACAACACGGCATCATGAAGGTAAACAGCCTTATCGGCGCACGCGATCACCTTAAAGGCGAATGACGTGTCCTGAAAGGATGCCCCCGGAGTCGGCAGGAACTTAATGCCGTTGCGCTCAAGAAAATCGCGACGGTACACGGCCGACCAAATCGACGGCTTTTGCTTAAAGAACTGCGTCGTATCGCTCGGGTGCACTGGCTTTCCACAGTCCTTGGCTTTAAACATCTCGTGCAGCGAACGGCGCTCCTCGGGCTTAGACCAGTAGAAATCAAAGTTCGCCTTCGCGAAGTCGGCATTATTGCTATCGGCGGCCGAGACAAGCTTTTCGAGTGCGTCGGACGCCATAAAGTCATCGGACTCCAAGATGCCAACGTACTTGCCACGCGCCATCTCCAGACCGTGGTTCATCGAGTCGCCGTAGCCGCTGTTGGCCTTGTCGATCATCTTAACGCGCTCATCGCGCTCCATATACTCGCGGATAATCGCCGGCGAGTTGTCGGTCGACCCGTCGTTAATGCAGATGATCTCAATATCCTTGAGCGTCTGCGCCAGGGCGGAATCGAGACACTCGCGCAGGTAGCGCTGAACATTGTAAATGGGAATAAGCAGCGACAGAACAGGGCTGCCAGAGGCGTTAGTAGACAAATGTGCTCCTTAGGAAATACCTGTCGTTTCATGGTATCAAAGGGTCAGCGCGCTAGCGGGCGTTTATATAATCTATGGAGCTCGCAGAGGCAAACCGATAAGAAAGGACGTCATGCAGCCCAAAGCCGCACGCAACATACCCATCGAAGCGCTGCGTTTGGTCGCGGTCGCCGGCATCGCGGTGTTCCACACCTTTCAGTGGACCTTCCAAGCCGTCTGCGTCGGCGCCGTGGAATATGCCCCACTTGCGATATTCCCCTATTCCGGCGCGCTCGGTTTTATTAACTTGCTTGGCTGCTGGGCCAACGAGGTCTTCTTTATGATCTCGGGCTATTTTCTCATCGCTTCGGCCGCGCGTGCTTGGGACGGTGGAGCAACGTGGAAGTCGCAAATGCAACGGACGGCGCAGCGCCTTGGCAAGGTCATTATGCCCACTGCGTTTTATTGCCTCGTGGCGCTCGCGTGGTCCACGGTCGTCTCACCCATTCCCGATGTTACCCTCAATACGCACTATTGGTACACGCTTGGGCTTGAGTTTATCTGGGTCTATGCCGCCACAGTTTTCATGGCGCCATGGTTTGGACTGGCCAAGAGCCGACTCTCCCAGAAAACCTACACGACGACGGTCATCGCCGTTGGAATCCTCGTATTCGTTGTTAACGGGTATTTGGCCGCCATGAGTGCGACAAGCGCCGGCGAGTTTTCTTGGCTCCAAAAGCTCATGAGCGCTACCACGTACGTAGTCGCGTTTTTGATCGGCGGACTGATCTGTATGGCGGGGCAGCTGTTGATGGCCTTGGGCATGCGCTCGCTCGTAACGGTTTTGGCGCTCGCCACCATCTTGGAAGGAGCACTCTCCTTCACCGGCAACCTCACGGCGATGGCAGTCCTCTCCTACAAATCAACCTCGTTGATCTCGTTTGCCCTCGCTGCCGCCTCTCTGCTCTTTGCGGCGACCCGGCGCAGGGCCTCAGGCAATCCACGGACCGCAGGTGTCATCGTCACCTTATCGACCGCCACGCTTGGTTTCTATGTGATGCAGTCGCTCACCAGTAGCCTGTGGCGTCCCGTCTTCAATACGTTGCTCGCAAACATACTGATCAGCCAAAACAGCCCGGCAGCTATATGTATCGTCACGGGTATCGTCATTAGCATCGTCTTTGCTCTGGCACTTCTCATCATCGATGCAACTAGAAGTCTTATTGAACGCAAGCTCAAGAGGCAATAGACACGCTGCCGTCAGACGCTAAAGCCGCTACAGCCGTGGCAGGTTCCTGCGTTTTATTCAAAGCTTGCCGCCAAAGCGCACCGAGCCTTTACAATAAGACAGTCCCAAGGACGTATTCGATAGCTTCCGCGCAGCGATCGCCAGCCGCGCGTGAAAGGATATATTGCCCCATGCCTTCAACCCTTCCCGCCCCCATCGACAAGCTCGCCATCGTCGTCGTTACGTACAAGCGCCAGGAACTCCTGGCCAACTTGTTCGACTCCATGACCGAGCTCACGGCAACGCCCTGGCGCATCGTGATTGTCGATAACGAGAATTCGCGCGAGACCGAGGCCATGTGCGCCGCATTCAACGAGCGCCTGGCCAACCTGTGGGGCATCGACACCGAGCAGCCTGACGCGCAGGGCGGCACCGACCGTGTCATCTACGCCCCGCAGCTCGAAAACGGCGGCGGTGCGGGCGGCTTCTCCGCCGGCACTAAATGCGCCTACGACCTGGGCGCTCAATGGTTCTGGGTGATGGACGACGACGTGCTCGTCATCCCCGAAGGCATCGAGCGTCTTGCCAAGTGGACCGACCGCTACGATGTCATCCAGGGTTCGCGCCTGGACTTTGACGGCGGCGCCTTCTTTTGGCAGTACCAGCTCATCCTTTCGCTTGGTATCCCCAACCCCATCGCTAAGTGGGACCTGGGCCCCAAGGGCTACCGCGCCATGAACCAGTTGTGCTTTGAAGGCGGAATGTTCTCGCGCCGCGTGGTCGACAAGATCGGCCTGCCGGATGCGCGATTCTTCATCTACGGCGACGATGCCTGCTACGGCTACGTGGCCAGCCAGCACTTCCCCGCCGCCGTTGTTGCCGACGTGGTGCTCAAGCGTGCCCGCGCTGTCTCTAACTGGGATATCGCCGGCAAGCGCCAGCTCAACTCTACGAGCGACACCAACCGCTACTACATCATGCGCAACCGCGGTTATCTGGCCCGCTACATGCAGATTTACGGCGACTATCACCCCGCGCTGTTCCGTCTGGGCAACGTCGCGACCTTCTGCAAGGAGTTCATTCGCCTGGCTGCCGTTGACAAGTGCTTTAAGACCGGTATTCCGGCGCTGCGCCGAGGCATGAAGGACGCCCGCAAGATCGTCAAGGATCCCAACTGGAAGCCCATGCCGCCCATGAAGGACACCGAGTAACGGAAGCCGGAAACACCTCGGCGCTTAAAGCCGCTGGCACACCGTAGCCACATGCTGCCCATCAAAACCGAACCCCCAGCGCATGCGACCCACGCCGGGGCGCGGCACACGGATTTCGTCGATGCCGTCGCGCTCTATGTCGAGCAGCGCCTGCACGGCCAGCAATTCCAGGCCCAGCGCATCCACACCGGGGTCATACATCATGTTGATCGTTATCAGCGGACGTTCATCGAGCATACCGATCGTATCGGCTATGTCGAACACGGCGCCCGTAGGAAAAACCTGGATGTCGCAGCGACCCGCGCCACACTTTCGCCTCGAGGCAGGATTGGCATAGCCCGGCAAGCCAAAGCAGAGCCCCTGCAAGAGCAGATGATATGGCAGCGGCGTATCTGGGTCGGTCCCACCGATTCCCGAATCTCCCAGGATACGGCTTAGCGCCCGCCTCACCGTATCCTCGCCCCCACGGCACAACCCGTCGCGAAACGCATCGACGTCTCGAATGTCTTCGGCAGCGCACTCAAACCACTCAATAATCACCAGACGCAATACCTGGCGAAGCTCGTTATTGGGCAACCGCAAGGCACGGAGGCGATTGCCATGCTCTGGCTCCTCAGTCATATCAGTCGTCAGGAAACCGGACAGGTACAGCGCCGTCCACAGGCCATCATCAGACGAGGCCTCTGCCCCCGCCGCGCTCAAACAAAGCGGGACCTCAACGCATCCATGGGCCTCGAGCAAATCAAACAAGACCGAAAGGCGGTCGAGATTCCACCCGACAACTACCCTACTCAGGCAATCCGCATACCCATACAGATCGGCGCGCACAGGCGCCGTGCAGCCTCGGTCCAGAAAACCGATCACACGCGCTGGACTCGAGCAATAGACCCTGCCAAACCGATATCCCTCGAGCCATTCACGCGCATCATCCAGGTATTCCTCGCGACCAGCATGATTCAACAGAGCCTGGACCTCGGCATCCGAAAAGCCGAACCAACGGTCACACCAGGTCGAAAGCGGCGTCGTCAGACAATACGAGCAGCAGTGCAAAGAAAGCGCCGCTTCGGCAGGGCCGGGGCACTCCCCCATCAGACACGTCAGCCGCAACGAATCGCGCGCAATGGCAATGGCGTCGAACAGCACGCGATCGAATAGCCCTGCCGGATCGGCGCCGGAACCGTTCCACGCGCCCGCACGGCCCAACCATGCCGCGTCGTACCCATCAACGAGCAATACAACCTGTTCATCGCAGGCCAATTCCAGCAGCTCAATAAGCACGCCAAGCACCGAGGCGACCTCGTCCTCGCTCGCCGCGCCACGCGCAACGCGTTCGATATGACGCACCTTGTCTCGAGCTAAATCAGGAGCCTCCAAAAGCGCCAACAAGCGGGCGCACTCGTCCGAAAGAGCATCGCGCACGACGCCGGCAATAGCGGTGCCACGCCTCGCAGCGCCAGAAAAGTCCAGCGATATCACCGGATAGCAAGCGTACTCATCCCGATAACGCCCGCCGTCCGCATCCCAAATCTGAGCATCGGCAAACGAGCTCCGACCGGCGCGACCGACCGCGGGACGCTCCAGAAAAGCCCTGAGCATCGACAAGTTCATGCTCTTGCCAAAACCCTCGGGTCGACAGCACACCACAACGGACGCGTCGCAGTCCAACACATCTGCAATAAACATGGTCTTGTCGACCAGCGTGCAGCAACCAAGAGCCTCCGCATAGTCGTGCATGCCAATGGGTAAAGCCGCATCGTCGGCACAGCCGATCAAACGCACGCCAAAGTCGGCAGCACAACCATTATTTACCTGTTCAGACACCAAAACGTTCCCCCTAAATCGCAACACGATGCCAATTGTAATGACCGCCTCGCGCGTACCGATGTCGCCGCGCGATCATATCGGGCAACGGTAGGAACAAAGGCCTTGAGGGGGCATAACAAATCGTTGTGCAACAAAATGGGGCCCGATGCATTCGCACCGGACCCCGTCCCAACTCTTTAGTTATCTAGTAACCGAGAGGCTACTCCTCCGAGCCGTCCTCCCCAGAAGCTTTCTTCTGCTGATCGAGCTTATGCTTACCACTTACGATAGACGTAGCGCCCAGTGTGGCCAAGCTCGCGCTGGCAAGGCTCGCCATCACAATCAGATCGCCCGTCTTGGGCATGTTGCCGCCCGAGGACTTGGTCGTGGTGGTCGTGGAGGTTGTAGTGGTCACCGTCTCGGACTTATTTTGATCCTTGTTCTGATCTCCACCGTTGGCGTCAGCATCACCTTTGCCGCTGCCGGTATCGCCCCCATTGCCGCCAGACTTGTCCTTTTTCTCCTTGGACTCGCCTTCTTTCGCCCCAGAGTCAGACTTCTCGTCCTCCTTCGGGGTAGCCCCATTGTTCTGTTCGGGCTTTTCGGAATCGCTATCCTTGGAATCACTCTTCGAATCTTCCTTAGATTCAGCCTTGGATTCAGCCTTGGACTCGCTCTTAGAGTCTTCCTTCTTCACATCGACGTCTTGCTCAAGCGTCTTATCCGTAGAGGAGGCATTGGTAGTAACGCCAGCCATCAACGAAGACCCCAGCGTAGAACCAAGCTGCCCGGCGAAAGAGGGCTTCTTGTCCGTCGAAGCAACGGGCGCGTCCGTCCCCTTATTCGAGTCGTCCTTGGAAACATCGGGATCAGGGGTTGCGTCAGGGCCGGAACCGTTGTTAGAGCCGGTGTCAGCAGAGGAATCGCTCGAGCCGTCAGAAGAATCAGAGGAACCGACGTCGTTTGAGCCAGGAGCCGCGCCGTCCGTAACGTCGCCAGAGTCCGAATTCGTCGAATCGCTCGAAGTGGAATCGCCCGTAATGGAACCGTTCGAGGAAGAATCGCTCGAGATGGAGCCACCATTCGTAGTGCCACCAGCAGAGCCATTACCGTCAGCATCGGTCGAGGGCGCATCCATCCTGTCATCGTTGGCATCGTCACTCGAGTCGTCATTCGAATCAGGTGTCGGCGAGGGCGCCGGCGCAGGCTCGGGCTGCACGGGCGTCGCAGCGGCCGCCTCGTCCTCGGCGATATAAACCAAGCAGTCCTTCAGCTCATTCTTATAACGATTCTTCCAGCCCTCATGATACTGGGGCTGACTTGAAAACTTGGTGGCGACATTGTTGACCACGCTATTGGAAAGCGCCGTCACAAACTCGCGGTCGGACATATCGTTGGAAAGATTCGCCCAGCGGAAAAAGTCCCTGCAGCCACCAGTGCCGCACATGTTGGTAATGCTCCACACCATGCCCTTGACGCAATCGGCGCGGCCCGAAATATCAATACCCAGGCCGCTCTTGAGCCATGCCTCGGTCACCGCATAGTACGAGTTGTACGCATAGGCATCTTGAAGTGCAGAAAACTCAACAGGATCGGTGTTGTAAGCACCCTGGAAAGCCTCCTGCGCGATACGGCCCAGCTCGGTAAGCTGGCCGTTCTCGTACATGGCATTGCTCGCGTTGGAAATCTCGCTGCCGCGATCAATCGCATCCTTGAGCATGCCGTATTTTTCGGGGTTGTAGTTGTAGGCCTGCTTCATAAACGGAATGAGCGACCAACGACGGTCGAACTGGTAATAACCCAGCGCGTTATAGCCGTCACCGTACGAAAAGCCCTGGTTGTAGTTGCCATGGCTCTCGTACTTGGTAAAGTACTTCATCTCGGGAGTCACGTTGACAAACGAGACACCCTGGACCGACCTCAGCACGCCCGAGAAGGACTGCTGGGTGTAGAGACCCTTATCGATATCGGTGGCATCCGAGGCAATGCCCGGCGTGGGCTCCTCGGCAGCGGCGGGTGCGCCAAACGAAAGCGCCAGTGTCAGGCCCGCCACAATAGCGGAATGCTTGGGCTGCATAAGATCCTCCCTGCATTGGTGTAGTTAAAGTGCAGTTTGCAAAGATAAGAGTAAGTATTGCAGCTCGCCCGTTGTTGCACAACAACCCCTCGGTAAACGGCAACAACCCTCCGCGAAATCTTAAGGAATTAAACAAACTGGTCGTCAGGTACCAGAAGAAGCTCGCCGTAACGATCCATCAGCCCGTCTCTCAACCGACAGAAAGCGGGGATATAGACGCTCAAGATGTGTTTGATCAAATCCTGTGCCAACTTATTGTCATAGATATGAACGTTCGTATTGCGGTCTCTGAGCATATCTAGCCAGGCCGCCTCATCAATAAAGTCGTAGAATCGGTACGACTCCTTCAAGATGGCACGAGGAGACCCCGACGCGGCAAGCGTGGCGCCCTCATACTCGAGCAGACGCTTAAGGAGCGTAATTGAGATACCGAAAACCTGCTCATAGATATACGCACATCCGGAGACAACATAGTCGTTGTCGAAATCTTGGAATCGAGCTGTCTCTAGCAGAGCCAGACGCGAATCAAAGGCTTCGTACGACTTCACGAAAGCCAGCCCCTACAGCTTAATGTCAAAGTTGATCTCGGGGACGGCGGCCAGGTCGGCCAACGTCACGCCGTCGACGTACTTTTCGATCACGTCATCCAGACCACGCCAGAACTTGACGGTGGAACACAAGTCACTGCGGGCGCAGCTGTTGTCGATGCCATCGCACGCCACCGGAGCCGTGCTGCCCTCAACGGCACGCAAGATGTCGCCGGCACGCACCTCGGCCGGGTCCTTGGCCATCATGTAGCCGCCGCCCTTGCCACGCACGCTCTTAAGCAAGTCCGCCTTCATAAGCGGACGCACCAGCTGCTCCAGATACTTCTGCGAAATGCGCTCGCGGTCGGCAACCTCGCGCAAGGCAATCTTGCCCTCGGCGTCGCCCAGCGCCGCGATATAGATCATCAGTCGGAGGGCATAGCGGCCCTTGGAAGAAATGAGCATACCTACCCTCCCATCGCATCTGGGACAACATAACCAGGTTTGTTTGTCCCAAATTTAAAGTAAGTGGGACAAACACAACAGGTTATTTTGTCCCAGAATTTGAAAAGTCGAGTGGATTAGTCGGGTTTTCCCTTGACTAACGCCGAACCCATAGTAACTTTATTCCGAGAAGATTCCTAGGGTTTAGTGCACCTATGAGTACACCATATACAGAGAGGGACAGCATGAGCGCAAATCCGCTGCTTTCCATCGAAGGTCTAACCGCCTCCGTGGACGAGAAGACCATCCTCCACAACGTCAACCTCAACGTCGCCGCCGGCGAGACCCACGTGTTGATGGGTCCCAACGGCGCCGGCAAGTCCACCCTCGGCCACCTGGTCATGGGCGACCCCGTTTACACGGTCAACGACGGCCGCATCGTCTTTGACGGCCAGGACATCACCGAGCTCACCACCGACAAGCGCTCGCGCGCCGGCCTGTTCCTGAGCTTCCAGGCCCCGGTCGAGATTCCGGGCGTGCCGCTGTCGAGCTTTTTGCGCGCCAGCATCGCCGGCCGCCCCGGCCTGGAGATGAAGGGCAAGGAGTTCCGCCGTCGCGTCAAGGAACTCGCGGCCGAGCTCAACATGGATACCGCCTACCTCAACCGTGAGCTGGGCGTGGGCTTCTCGGGCGGCGAGAAGAAGAAGGTCGAGATGCTCCAGCTTTTGCTGCTGCAGCCCAAGCTCGCCATCCTGGACGAGACTGACTCCGGCCTGGACGTCGACGCCCTGTCCACCGTCAGCCACGGCATGGACGCGTATCACAAGAGCTGCGACGGCTCCATGCTCATCATCACGCACAACACGCGCATTTTGGAGCACCTGGATGTCGACCGCGTCCACGTTATGGTCAAGGGCCACATCGTGCGCGAGGACGACGCCTCGCTCATCCCCTGGATCGACAAGAACGGCTTTGAGACCTTCGAGCGCGAGGCCGCCGAGCAGCGCGCCCAGGCCGAGTCTGCCGCTGCCGAGCAGCAGGCGTAAAGGGGCGACGCAATGACCAAGAACCGCACCGAGGTCGCGGACATCGACCGTAGCCTCTACGACTTCACCTATGGCGAGGAGGGATTCGAGCGCCTCGACGCCGGCATCACGCCCGACATCGTGCGCGAGATCAGCGCCAAAAAGGACGAGCCGCAGTGGATGCTCGACCTGCGCCTCAAGTCCCTCGAGATCTTCAATCGTTTTCCCGACCCGACGTGGGGCCCCTCCATCGAGGGCCTGGACATGGACAACATCGTCACCTACGTCAAGCCCAACACCGACCAGAAAAGCGATTGGGACTCCCTGCCCGACGACGTGAAGAACACCTTCGACCGCCTGGGCATCCCCGAGGCCGAGCGCAGCTACCTGGCGGGCGTCGGCGCGCAGTACGACTCCGAGCTGGTCTACCACAACATGCAGGACACGGCGTCCAAGATGGGCATCGTCTACTCCGGTATTGAGGAAGCCCTGCACGATCCGCAGTGGGAGCCGCTCATCCACGAGAAATTCATGACGCTCATCCCGCCCACCGACCACAAGTTTGCGGCCCTGCACGGCGCCGTGTGGTCGGGCGGCTCGTTTGTCTACGTTCCCAAGGGCACCAAGTTGGACTTCCCGCTGCAGAGCTACTTCCGCCTTAACGCCAAGGGCGCCGGCCAGTTTGAGCACACGCTCATCATCGTCGAGGACGATGCCGACCTGCACTTTATCGAGGGTTGCTCCGCGCCCAAGTACAACGTGGCCAACCTCCACGCCGGCGCTGTCGAGCTATTTGTGGGCAAGCGTGCGCACCTGCGCTACTCGACCATCGAGAACTGGTCCAAGAACATGTACAACCTCAACACCAAGCGTGCGCGCGTGGACGAGGACGGCGACATCGAGTGGATCAGCGGCTCCTTCGGCAGCCACGTGGGCTATCTCTATCCCATGAGCGTGCTCAACGGCCGTCGCGCCCGCTCGAGCTTTACCGGCATCACCTTTGCCGGTGCCGGCCAGAACCTGGATACCGGCTGCAAGGTCGTGCTCAACGCGCCCGATACCTCGGCAACCGTCGAGACCAAGGGCATCTCCAAGAGCGGCGGCATCCAGACCTTCCGCAGCTCCATCGTGGCCACGCCCAAGGCCGAGGGTTCCAAGGCAACCGTGAGCTGCCAGTCGCTCATGCTCGACGACCAGAGCCGCTCCGACACCATCCCCGCCATGGACATCCGCGCCAAGAATGTCGACATCGGCCACGAGGCCACCATCGGACGTATCGGCGACGACAAGGTGTTCTACCTGATGAGCCGCGGTATCTCGGAGGAAGAGGCCCGAACCATGATCGTCAACGGCTTTGCCAACCCAGTCTCCAAGGAGCTGCCGCTGGAGTACGCCGTCGAGATGAACAACCTGATCAAGCTCGAGATGGAAGGAGCGATCGGATAATGAAACAGACCACGGACACCGCTGCTACCACCCTTGAGCAGGTCAATGCGATGCCGGCTGCCACATGGGGCTGGCTGAAGATGAACCAGACCAAGCTCGAGCTCTCTGACGAGCTTGCCGCCGCTCCCGCCGAGACCGTTAAGGTTGAGGGCTTGGACGAGCAGTTTGCTGGCGTGGCAGACGCGTTCGACGCCGCCATGGACGCCATGGCCGAGCGCTTCCCCGAGCGCCGCGCCTCCGCGCCCGGCGATGCCGCCGACCGCGCCCGCATCACGCCCGAGACCGAACTCGACGTGCCCGCCACCTCCGTCTACCAGGCCGGTGCCATTAAGCTGGAGGAGGAGCTCTCCCCCGCTGAGGCCTTCGAGACTGGCATGGGCGAGGCTGCCTACACCTACCTGGCCGACCACGCCACCAAGCGCGTCGTCATCGATGTGCCCGCATACAAGCACGCCACGGTTACCGTGCGTGTGAGCGGTGTCGATGCCGCCGCGGCCATCGCCGCCATCGACGTCGTCGTCCGTCCCCAGTCGACGCTCGACCTGCAGATCGCCCTGGACTCCCCCGTTGCCGGCGAGGGCGTCGTGGGATCCGTGCTGCGCGTGTGCGCCCACGAGTACGCCACCGTCAACGTGGCCTGCACGCAGACGCTCGACGATAGCTGGATCGCACTCGACGACACCGGCCTGTTCCTGGACGAGGGCGCGCGCGTCAACGTGCAACACACCGTCCTGGGTGCCGGCGCCAGCGCCACCGGCCTTGCTGGCGACCTGCTGGGCGACACCGCCAAGGTGACGATCGATACCGATTACCTTGGTGCCCGCGAGCAGGTGCGCGACTTTAACTACGAGCTGCGCCACCGCGGCCGCAAGACCGAGTGCGAGGTCGACGCCAACGGCGTGCTGACCGGCACATCCAAGAAGGTCTACCGCGGCACCATCGACCTCGTGCACGGTTGCAAGGGCGCAACCGGCACCGAGCGCGAGACGGTGCTTTTGGCCAACAAGGGCGTCGACAACAAGACCGTTCCCGTCATTCTCTGCGACGAGGACGACGTCGCCGGCAACCACGGCGCCACCATCGGCCACGTCCGCGACGAGCAGCTGTTCTACCTCGCCTGCCGCGGCCTTGACCAAAACGCCGCCGAGGACCTGTTCATCCGCGCCAAGCTGGAGGACGCCGCGCTTTCCGCCACCGACGAGCGCACCCGCGCAGCCGTCGTCCGCCTGGGCAACAACCTGATCGACAACTTTGAAGAGGAGCTCGCATGATCGACACCGAGCACGTTAAATGCGACACCTGTACTGCCCCCGAGCCCATGGAGCTCGACGCCAGCGACGAGGCTTCGCGCGGCTGGCCCACTGTGGACATCGAGACCAACCCCTACAAGGCGCAGTTCCCGCTGTTTCAGCAGCACCCCGAGATCGTCTTCCTCGATAGTGCCGCCACCGCGCAGCGCCCTGCCTGCGTGCTCGACGCCGAGCGCGACTTCTACCAGCGTATGAACGCCAACCCCCTGCGCGGCCTGTACTCGCTGTCCGTCGAGGCCACCGAGGCCATCGCGAAGGTCCGCCAGCAGATCGCCGACCTCATCGGCGCCTCACAGGCCAACGAGGTCGTCTTCACCCGCAACACGAGCGAGTCGCTCAACCTGGTCGCCAAGAGCTTTGCGCCAACGGTGCTCGAGCCCGGTGACGAGGTCGTCATTACCATCATGGAGCACCACTCCAACCTGATTCCGTGGCAGCAGGTCTGCCGCGAGACCGGCGCCAAGCTCGTCTACCTCTACCCCACCAAGACCGGCCAGCTCACCACCGAGGAGGTTCTTGCCAAGGTGGGTCCCAAGACCAAGATCCTGGCCGTGGGACAGGTCTCCAACGTGTTGGGCGTCGAGAACCCAGTCAAGAACCTCGGCAAGCTCGTGCACAAGTACGGCGGCTATCTGGTCGTCGACGGTGCGCAGTCGCTGCCGCACATGCCGGTCGATGTGGCCGACCTGGACGCCGACTTCTTTGCCTTTAGCGCGCACAAGGCTATGGGCCCCATGGGCATCGGCGTGCTGTGGGGCAAGATGGACCTGCTCAACGCCATGCCGCCCATGCTCACCGGCGGCGAGATGATCGACTCTGTTACCGAGCAGGACGCCGTCTGGGCGCCCGTTCCCGAGAAATTCGAGGCCGGCACACAGGACGCCGCCGGCATCTTCGCCACGGGCGCGGCACTCGACTACCTGGTCAACACGGTGGGTTACGAGAACATCCAGGCCCGCGAGCAGGCACTCGTCCACTATCTGATGGGCGAACTCATGCAGCTCGACTTTGTCCAAATCATCGGCTCCATCTATTGGGACAACCACCACGGCGTTGTGAGCTTTAACGTCAAGGGCATCCACCCGCACGACGTCGCGAGCATCATGGACATGGACGGCGTCTGCATCCGCGCCGGCCACCACTGCGCGCAGCCGCTGCTTACCTGGCTGGGTGTCGAAAACCTTGCTTGCTGCCGCGCCAGCGTGGCCTTCTACAACGACAAGGCCGACATCGACAAGTTCATCGCCGGCCTGCATCACGTTTGGAGCACGTTCAATGGGTAATCTGTACACCTCCACCACATTTATGGAGCACAACTCGCACCCCGACTATAAATACGAGATGGATGCTCCCACGCACGAGCACGACGGCATCAACCCCAGCTGCGGCGACGAGCTCACCTTGCAGCTGCGCGTCGAGGACGGCGTGATCGAGGAGGCCTCCTTTACCGGCCACGGCTGCGCCATCAGCCAGGCCAGCGCCGACATCATGGCCGACCTCATCACGGGCGAGACGGTCGAGGAAGCTCGCCGCCTGGCAGGGCTTTTCCTGGCCATGATCCGCGGCGAGCGGCTCTCCGAGGAGGACCTGGAAAACCTGGACGAGGCCGCCCAGCTCCAG
>OMDM01000557.1_pt1 | contig 14753 bp, 16 predicted proteins | sample 1673801 | NCBI WGS metagenome assembly OMDM01 (sample SAMEA103958127, study PRJEB25191) | human gut metagenome | biome: human-associated habitat [ENVO:00009003]; feature: intestine environment [ENVO:2100002]; material: feces | place: Germany | collected 2013/2015 | reverse complement strand
AGCGCCGCCGATGCGCCGCTGATTGATTCATTGGGCAGTGCCGTCAAAAGACTTATCGACAAAGGTAAAGTCCGCGGCTATATTACTGTTGAGGAACTTAACAAGGCTCTGCCGCCGGAGAAGGAATCTTCGGAGCAGATTGAAGACATCATGTCGGAAATTTCCGATATGGGCATCAGCATCATTTCGGAATCGGACGCCGATAATTTTGAACCGGACGTGGTTGAAGAAGAAGACGATTATGACGAGTCCGGCAATTTTGACGAAAAGGATCTCGGACGTTCTGACGATCCGGTAAGAATGTATCTCAAGGAAATGGGCACCGTCGAGCTGTTGTCTCGCGAGGGAGAAATCGCCATTGCCAAGCGTATTGAAGCCGGTAAGACGGTTATGATTGACGGTTTGTGCGAAAGCCCGATGACGCTGAAAGCCATTGCCGGCTGGCGGGACGATCTGGTCGAAGGCAAAATGCAGCTGCGCGACATCGTCGATTTGGAAATGATGTACGGTGATGATCCGGAGGCTCTGGCTTATGAAGATGACGAAGCTCCGGTCGATTTGGACAAGGTTGCCGAGGAACTGGCCAAAAAGGAAAATCTTGACGATATTGACGACGATTTGGAAGACGACATTGAGTTGGAAGATACTGTCGATGATGAGGTTGAAGACGAGGACGACGCTGCCGACATGGGCGACGAAGGCGATGAAGAAGCCGCGGCTTCCGGGGACGACGATGATGAGGACGGCGTCGGGGGCAGGGCATCCGCTTCGGTTTCGGCGATGGAAGAGGCTCTGTTGGAACCGGTTCTGGAAATTTTGAACAAGATTTCCAGTTATTACGACGATTTGAAGAAAATTCAAAATCAGCGCGTCGAGGCTATTCTGGCCGGCAAGACCGTCAGCCCGAGCGTTGAGAAAAAATATCTGCAGGTTAAGAAAGAACTGGTTGAACTAGTTAAGAAACTTGAAGAAAAAGAAAGCGAAGCAACAACAGTTATCAAAGAAGATAAGCCACTTCATAATGACCTCCATCCAACCATGAAACCAATACGCTTATTAGCAAGGTTCATAGCTAATTCTTCAAGAAAAGGTGAATTAGTTTTAGACCAGTTTGGAGGTAGCGGAAGCACGCTCATAGCCTGTGAAGAAACTGGAAGAAAGTGTCGAATGATGGAACTAGACCCAGGGTACTGCGATGTCATAGTTGATCGATGGGAGATGTTCACAGGAAACAAAGCAGAGTTGATAAAGAAAGGACAGTAAGAATGAAGTTATATAGCAATGAAATAGTATTTAGAGGACACCCAGACAAGATATGCGACCAGATAAGTGGAGCTATTTTGGACGAATGTTTGAAGCAAGATAAATACACAAGAGCAGGCATTGAATGCGCTCTTAAAAATAATCGGATTTATATCTTCGGAGAAATAACTACCAACGCCAAGATCGATAAAGCTGAAATAGCAAGAAGAGTATTGAAAGACATTGGATATAAAGAGGAATTCCAGGTGGTTGAGAATATTTCCGAACAGTCAAGAGACATAGCTATTGGAGTTGACCATTTAGGTGCAGGAGATCAAGGGATGATGTTTGGATATGCTTGCAATGATACTAAAGAATTACTTCCCTTAGCCCAAGTTATTCTTATTAAATTTGCTAAAGAATACGACAAGTTAGTCCATATTAATCCTGATGTCTTTTATCCTGATGGAAAAGCACAGATTACAGGTTATTATGACCAAAACTTCAAATTGAAAGATATCAAAGATTTTACTATTTCTTATCAAAACAACGAAAAGAACAGATTTGTAACCGATGCTGAAATTAAGGCTATTGCAATGACTATCTGTAGAGAATATGGAATACATATTCAAAGCTTTTTGATAAATCCCACTGGTAAATTTTTAACAGGAGGCCCTTATGCTGACAGCGGACTTACTGGAAGAAAGATAGTGGTCGATGCCTATCAGTCATTCGCCAATGTTGGAGGCGGATGTATGAACGGCAAAGATCCAACCAAAGTAGATATCAGCGGAGCTCACAAAGCTAGGGAATTAGCTAAGAGAATACTTAAAGAGAAGCAGTTGACTTGGTGTGAGCTTCAGCTTTCTTATGCAATAGGATTAGAAAAACCGTTGGCTATTTATATAGATAGTGATAAAGGCAATCTCCCTGTTTCAACGAATATGATTGAAGAATGCAAGCCAGCAAGAATCATACGAGATCTTCATTTATTAGAGCCTAGATATGAGGAGTGGGCGAAATTCGGACATTTTGCTAACGAGGAATAACTATGGCAGAAGAGACAAAGAAACCTAAAGAGATTCCTAAAGGAAAACATGGCGGCTATCGTCCAGGAGCAGGAAGAAAGCCAAAGTCACTGACTCAGGTTCAAAAACTTTCGGATAAAAGAGACTTGGATGCGTTTCTTACGACTGGAAACACTCTTAAACCTCCCGATTACTTGGGTGAGGTAGCAAAAGCCAAATGGAATGAGCTTATAGCTTCCTATCAAAAGATGAAGATAGAGGTTAATATCCTTGACCTTACTCAGCTAGTACTTTATGTCCAATCTTATGAACGATATCAAAAAGCGCAAGAGACGTGGCAAGATACGCTTAAGAAGACTATCGCTGTCTCTGATGAGGACACTGATAAACTTGTTAGACGATGTCTTAAAGTTATGCAGGATGAAACTTCTATAATGGCTAAGCTTGCACCCGACCTTCTTCTCACTCCTACTGGAAGAGCTAAGTTTATGAATAAGAATAGCCAAGAGAAGACAGAAGATAGTAAGGTCGATTCATTAGGTGCCTTCTTTAGTCAGCTAGGAGCAAATAATGGCTAGTTATCTTCAGCAATATATTGATTTCTTAAGGGCTCATAAAGAAACGCATTGTTGTAAGAAGCTCGGTCAATGCTTTTTTGATGATTTAGAGCCGATTGTCCAAGGAAAAAGCGATAAGTTCTATTTTGATGAAAATGCTGGAAACTATGTCATTCGATTCATACAGGGAGACATTCCCGACCTTGACACATTCGAGAAATGGATGGAGCAAGTGCCAAAAGAAGCAGGAGTTAGTAATTTTTCAAAGGTTAAATACCTTGAAAGACACGAAGGAAAGTTCCTTGGATTTATAAGACAATCCAAAGGCGAATGGGCTGACCTTCCTCTTGTTCTCCAGCTTTTTCAAAAGGCAATTATTCAAGCAATTTACGGTATTAAGAGAAGAGACACCAAGATGAGAAGATTCACCGAGGTGTGGATAGAAATAGGTCGTAAGAACGGAAAGACCACCCTTCAAGTTCCTTTCGCTTTGTGGGCACTTTTTGAAGAGCCAGGAGCCGAAGTCTATGTTGCAGCCTCTACTTACGCACAGGCAAGAAGATTGTGGGATAGTGCTGATCTTGTAAGAGAAAAGTCTCCAGCATTAAGTGCAGAACTTAAGAGAAGAGTCAACCCAAGATGTGATATCTATTACCCCAAGAACAATTCTCATTTTTACGCCTTGTCAAAAAACACTAAAAGCCAAGATGGTTTCAACTCTTCTTGTAACATCATCGATGAAGCTCATGCTTTACCAGATGAGGTCTATAACATCCTTAAGGATGCAACAGCAAATACAAGACAGCCACTGACTAACATCATCGGAACTGCGGGATTTGTTAGAGGAGCGCTATTTGACAACAAGTACGAGTATTACTCAAAAGTCTTAAACCACACAATTGAAGACGATAAGGTTTTAATAATCATCTATGAGTTAGATGACAAGGAAGAAATGTGGGATGAGACCAAATGGTATAAGTCTAATCCAGGATTAGGACCGATTAAGAAAATTGATTACCTTAGAGATAAGGTAAATAAGGCAAAGAACGATATAACAGTCTTAAATGATATTCTCACCAAGGACTTCAATGTAATTAATGTCAGCAATACTTCCTGGCTTACCGCCGAGACTATCAACAATGGTGCTTACGCTAATTACGACCATGAAATCGTTGATAAGGAGAACTTGCTTAAGGAATATCTCAAGAAATTTGACGGAACGACAACTCTTGGCGGCTTTGACTTATCGAGGACAAACGACTTAACGGCATTTTCAACACTCTTATTCGACCAAGATAAGAACTGCGTAATAGCCAAGACTATGTACTGGTGTACCAAATCTTTCTTAGATTCGCCAGAAGCAAAGAGCAGCGGAGTACCTTGGCTTGCTTGGATCAACAAAGGGTATATCAGAATATCAACAACTCCTAATCAGATTAACTATCATGATGTGGCGGATTACGTAATGGAGCAGTTCCAAAAGCACGAATACTTCTACGAGCATATCAATTACGATTCCTACAGTGCTAACTACTTAATAGAGGAGCTAGCATCCATGGGTTGGTCTAGGAAGTCCTGTTTGATTCCAACACCTCAAGGATTTAAGACCTTGAGTATTCCTATGCAGACAATGGAAGCATTTCTTAAAGATAAGAAACTTTGCTATTTAAATAACCCAGTAACTAAGTGGATGTTTACCAATGTAGAACTGGTATCCGACAGAAATGGGAATTTGATGCCTAAAAAAGCTGGAGATCATCGAGGAAATAAGATTGATGGACCGGCAACGATCTTGGATGGATTCGTATCCTTATGCGAAAATGTAGACGCCTACTTGGGCGAGAAAGAGAGGTAGTATGGGTTGGTTTGACAAGTTAAAATCCCTATTTATCAAACAAAAAGCTTCTAATAATGCCAATTTCATGACATTAGACAGTGGCTTTTCTTCAGTATCTTATGAAACAGCCTTTAATGCTACTTACTGTAATTGTGTCTCAGCACTAGCTAGGCATTTAAGTAAGATTGAAGTAGGCATATCTAATGAGAAAAGTCAAGGATCATCTTTTAGATATCTTGAAAAGGTACTGAAATATAGACCTAATCCAGTTCAAACAGCTAATAGCTTTTGGTACTCGCTAGCTTATGATTTTTTCTTCAGCGGAGTTGCTCTAGCTTACATTGAGTGGGATGGTTGGAAGGTCGCTAATCTTTGGACAATAAGTTCAAAGGAAGTGCAGGATGTAAGAATCAAAGGACACGACATCTTCATTAGATTTAATCTTAATGGGGAAGTTCGAGAGGATGTTCTTGATAACTTCATAACTTTGATTAGACATCCAAACACTAATAATCCGTTTAATACCTACGACCCTTCAATGAATAAGATTCTTGAGATACTTGCCACTAATGAAGAAGGCATTATCAAGGCAATTCAAAACTCTAATCTCATCCGTTTCATTGTTGCTTCTTCAGCCAATATGTCGGAGCAGCAAGTCATTAAGAAACAGGAGCAGTTTAGGGATAGACTGGATAAGGCTGATTCAATTCTTTATGTGACAAATGCTGAAAACCTTACTCAAGTAAGTAACCAGTCCAAATGGGCTACTTCAGATGATGTCAAGGAAATGAAAAGAGAAGTATATAACTTCTTCGGAGTTAATGAGAAATTCCTCGACTCCAGTTACGATGAAAACTCTTGGCAGTCAGTCTATGATGGAGCATTAGAACCGTTTATTACGGCTTTAAGTCAAGAACTCACCATGAAACTGTTCACCGATAGAGAATTCGATGTCGGTAATAGGATTGAGGTTCTTACAAGTCCGTTACAGACAGCCTCGTTGCAAACACGAATCAAGCTTGCAGAAGCTTACTTAAAGCTTCCGACAGTAAGACCTAATGTCGTTTGTGACTTACTCTATCTTCCAAGATTAGAAAACGGAGATAAGGAAGTTCAGTCGTTGAATTATGTGGCGTCTAATAAAGTCGACGCTTATCAAGGGGTTGGCAATAAAGAGCAACCTACAGAAAAAGACAAAGGAGATGAAGATAATGGAAAACAAGATGGATCCAGTAACCAAGAAAAATGAAAGAGAAGTTAGATTTGGTTCTATTCAATTCCGTGAGGAAACACAGAAGAAAGAAGATAACGAGTACTATGTACTTGAAGGGAATCCGGTAGTTTTCAATGAGAAGACTTGCTTAGGAAAAGACTGGGACAATAACGATATCTTCGAGGTTATGGAGAAAGACTGCTTTAATGGAGCCGATGTCTCTGATGTAGTCTTCAATGTAAATCATGGAGAAGGCAATCATGCGGTCGCTAGGACAAGGAACGGAACGCTTTCCTTGGAGACCAGAGATGATGGTGTTCATTGCACTATCTTGCTTGATAAAAGCAATCCCCGATGCGTTCAAGTCTACAAAGATGTAAAGAGCGGACTTCTCGATAAGATGAGCTTCGCCTTTACTATAAAAGAAGAGTCCTATGATAAGGAAGAACGCTGCTATCACGTAAGAAAAATTGACAAAGTATACGATGTATCAGCAGTTGAATTCCCTGCCTATGGGACAACCTCCATCTCTGCTCGACGAGCCTCTGAGGCGGTGGCTGAAAGAGAAAAAGCGGTGGCTTTGAAAGTCGAAATGAAGAAGGAATTGTTGATTCGTAAGATTGATAGAAGTTTATGAAAGGAAAAAAGAAAAATGTTTAAAGAAACAAGAGAAAGATTATCTCAAATCGAAACTCGCCTCAACGAGATCAAAGGCGAAGTTGAAAAGAAGAATGATCTCACTATCGATGAACTCGATAAAAGAAACAAGGAAGTTGAAGATTTAAAAGCTGAAAAGATCAGATTGGTCGAACAAGATAGACAAGCTGTTTTAAATGCTTTTAATGAAGCTCCTAAAGTTGATTTATTCGGCACCGAAAATAAAGCTAAGACCGAAAGAGCTGAAATGTTTGCTAAGACCGACAGAATGTCTATTAGCTCCAAGGAACAAAGAGCTGCCTTACTCTCCAGTGGAAAGATTGCCAAGCCTTCAGCTGTTGATGGTATTTATGACAACTTAGATGGTGAACTTGGCATTTTAAATGACGTTATTGTCAAAAATTATGCTGGTAATGAAACCGTAGCACATGCCTATCGTAAAAGCGGTCTTACAGCTAGCGATCATAAAGAAGGAAGTGCACCCGCTGAAACAGGTTCCGAATATGGAATTGTTAAGGTTGCTCCAGTTTCTAAATCCCTTATTACTTATATTTCTAAAGCTATTAGAAGACTTACACCTCTTGATTATGAATCCGAGGTTAGAAGTGCCGCCTTAAGTGCATTAAGAACTTCCGCTGAAGATTTCATTATCAGTAAGATTCCTACTTGTGTTGATACTGACGGCAACAAACTTGCTAGTGCTGTGACTCTTAAGGAAACTGCTATTGGTGAGAAGACTCTTCGTGAAATTGTCCTTAGCTATAAGCCTGGTAAGAGATATAGCGGTATTGCTACCTTATTCTTAACTAGAGAACAGCTTATTGCTTTCGGTGATGTCAGAGGTACCAACGAAAAGAAAGCTGTCTATGAGATTACTCCAGATAACAGCAACACAAGAGGTACCATTAAGGACGGAGGCTTAATCGTCAACTATAGAATCGTTGATGGCTTAGCTAACATGCTTTATGGCTACTTATCAGCTTTTGAACTTGATACCTTTGGTGATTATCAAATCGAAGTTTCTAAAGATTATAAGTTTGCTGAAGGTTTACTCGCTGTCAGAGGTGAAGCTTGGTTTGGCGGTTCTTTAGTCGTCAATAAAGCCTTTGAAGTCATTTCTTTAAAAACAGCCTAGACTGGCGGTAAAACTAAGTAAATAAAGAGAGGAGAATAACATGATTAAAGATTACAAGCCCAGCAAGGGAATCCTATCCAACGAGGAGATGATTGCGATGCTCAATCTTGATGACGATTATTCTCCTCTTTCTAGATTAGAGGAATTGTCGAAAGAAGCATCGCAATTCTTATATCAGAAAACAGGTCATGACTGGAGCGCTGACGAAGAAATCAATAAGACAGCTAAAGGCGCAGCAAGAGATTATATCTATCAGATTTGGTATGGCGGAGATGACCATATCCAAAGAAGATTGGAGCAATCCATAATTCAGCTTCAAGCGATAGTGGATTCTATTGGAAATCTATATGAGGTAAAAGACGATGGAAGCTTATAAGCAAAAGAACAAAGATAAGAAGATAAAAATCTTCATCCGAGTTGATGAGCAACTTCCAACTGGAGATACCATTACTAAAAAGGTTTATCTTCAAAAGAAAGATAGCTATATAAAAGCCTATATCCGTTCATTGTCTACTAAAGAAAGATTAACCAGCAACAATGTTCAGCCATCAAACGAGGTTGAACTTACTATCAACTATCGAAAGAGCTTGGAGAGAAAACAGGAGGCGTATGTCGAGTATAAAGACTGGACTTATGCGATTACAGGAATCGATAATCTTGATTTTAGAAGAACCGAAATGAAGATTACTGCAAAGAGTGTCGAACCTCCTAGCTTCGATTCGGTTGAGTATAGAGAGGATTGCAATTGCAAATGAAAGTTATAGAAGCACAAAAAATCTTATATGAGGATATAAAAAATATCCTTGAATCAGCCGGATTGAAGAATGGATTAGGAGCGGATAAGACAGGAATCTTATTTTATCCAGCTAGGAAGGAAACAACTATTCCTAGCGGAGACACATTCCTCACTTATGAAATCTACTATATCCAGGAAGCAGGAAGAGCTGATGAAAAAGCCGAATCTCAATTAGGTACTATTGCTGTTGATGTCTTTACTAAAAAAGATAGAACATCATCTCAAATCATGGATTTACTTTCAAAGATTGAAGACGAAGCAATAAAGAAAGGCTATAGATTAGAAGTAAAGCAAACTGATAGTTACGATTCTGACAATCAGCTTATGCATCTAAGTTATGACCTAAAGAAAAGAATCAGATAAAGGAGAAATGTAAAATGGCATTTGAACAAGTTAGATTATTTGAAATTACGGGATTTGATGCTACCGGTAAGCCTCAAATCTCTAATACTCCTATTCCCTTTTTAACCAAAGGAGCTTCGGAGCAAGAAATCAATAATATTTCAATTACCGTTCAGCCAGAATATTCAGAGAAGAGCTATTCTGCTGATAACAAGATTGAAAAGAACACCATCATGAAAGGCGCAAATATTTCATTTACCTTCTATGGAATTGATGCTCAAGCTTTGGATTTACTTACCTGCTTTAAAAAGGATGCGGACGGAGATTTGAATCTTTGTGCTAATGACGGAGACGAAACTGATGTCTGTGTCTTCTATAGAGCTAAAGATGAGAAAGGCAAACCTTATAATGCTTGGCTTTATGACTGTGAATTCAAGCCTATCAATCTTGACCAAGGACAAGATGAGGATAGCCCTAAATCAATCACTATCGAAGGCTATGCCAAGCTTGTAACCGTTAATGGCAAGAAGACTCTTGGTGGTTTAGTCTATGAGGGCAGTCCTAAGTATGTTGCTGAAGGCGTTGAACCACAAGCTGAAGATTTATTCGTCGCTAAAGAAAACACAACTGAAAGCAGTGGTAAGTAATGATTACCGAAACATATAGAGGACATGTCCTAACCAATGCTGTTAGTGCTTTGGTTATCTACTACCCAAAGATTACAAATGGTGGCGATTTAGCTAAAGATCTCCAAGAGAAGAATTCGTTTGTTACTTTAGGCAATTTGTATGTTGCCTATAGATATGCTGGAGACAAGGAAGCAAGAAACAAGCCTGCTGAAGAAATACTAAACGAGATTGAGCAATCCGATTTCCTAGAGGCTACAAGTGATTTCTATAAAGTTATCAATAAGTTAATTAATGAAGGTAGAAAAAGCGAAAAACACTAGTAGTGGCGGACTGAAGCGTCAAGGCAAGTCCGCCTATGCAGTGCTTTATGCATTTAGGATACTGGGACTAGATAGCCAGTTCTTGGATGTCTGGTCGATAAAAGACTTAAATGGTTATGCGGAATACGCAGATTCAATGATGAGTAAGAAAGGCAATACAAAAGAAGGTAAGACTTACAGTAATAAGAACTTGAGTAATTTGTTAGGAGGATAGTATGGCAGAGTGGCAAGAATGGTTAGCAAAAGCAAACGAGCAAATCAAGAAAGCTGCTACTGAATCAACAACTCAAATACTTAAGGAATATTCTGAAAAGTTCTTTACTGAGCTGAAGAGAGAAACCCCAGTTGATACAGGGGCACTTGTCAAATCCTTGATTATAGAGCCTTATAAACCTAAAGGCTTAAATGATGAAAAGGTCGGCTATGTAATTACCTTCGATGGCTACGATGAAAAAGGAAGACCTTTCCAGTTGATTGCAAACTCTTTGAATAGGGGATTTGTAAATAGCAATGGAAAGATTATTCCTGGGTCGCACTTCATCGATAAGTGCATAGCAATGCTTAAAGGTATTGATGAGGACATAAACAAACTTTGGAGCGAAATGATGAAAGAGGAGGTAAAGTAAATGGCAACTGAAATCGTAAGAGATTTAAGTGATATTAATGCTGAGTTAAAAACCACGCAAAAAGAATTTAATAAAGCTAGTAAAGAAGCCAAAGAGCTTACTAAATCTTTAAAGGCAGATCCAAATAATAATGTTCTTAAAAGTTTTAAGATTGATGAGCTTACAAGGCAAATTGAGGCTTGTACAAAGAAAGTAGAGCTATTAAAGGAAAAGCAGCAGAGTCTAAAAAATTCGGGAGTAAAAGAAAATACAACCGAATATAAAAGGCTTGAGGCTCAAATAGCAATAACTGAAAGTACAGCCAAATCTTTAAAAGATCAGACAGTAGAATTAAAGAAAAAAGTCAATGATTTAGATAGCACAAAATTAGATAAGTTGAAAAAAGGCTTTTCTTCAGTAAGCAAAGTTGCGCTAGGACTTGTTTCCTCCGTTGTAGCAATAGGGAAAGCTTTTGCCAGCGAATCAGATGAAATCCAAAAGAAAGTAGATAAGTTTGGTGGAACAGCAGAACAATGGCAATATCAAAGTAATGCCTGGGATAAATTGACAGGTGATGGTGATGCTTATGAACAAGTTCTTCAAGCAGTCACATCCACTCAAGGACAAGCTCAAAAAGAATCTTCTAAGCTTGGAACTATGCTTGAACAATTGGGACTTACCTTTGAAGACGTTCAAGGAAAGACAAGTACCGAAGCTCTTCAAGTTTATATAGACGCTTTAGCAAGAGAAGCGATTGCAGTTGCTTTATTTGGAAGTAATGCAGGAACTTATATTGCCCAAATGGCAGGAACAGGAAGTGAAGCAATCGATCAGTGGAATTCAGAACTTGCTGATGCTGGAGTTCTAACCAACGAACAGGTTCGACAAGGTGCTGAGTTACAAGATACTTTTGACTATTTAGGTCAAACTATAAAAAAACTTGTTGCTGATTTAGGAACTAGTTTTAAGCCTATGGTAGAAGGCTTGATTACGCTTATCAAAGGAATAGCTCCTATCATCACGGCAATAGGTAAAGCTTTAAGTGGCTTAGGACCGGGTGGAACGGCAGCAATAGCTGTATTTGGAGCCATGATTGCCATTCTTCCACCATTAATCACAATGTTGGCAGCTTTAAATTGGTCTACTGGAAGAATAGGAGCCGCAATTGCTGCTCTAGGAATATTAGCGACTGCAACTGCAATAGGTGCTGGCGTCTATGCAGAAATAAATACCGGTTCTAATGAATCTACTAATAACGCTCCTGTAGTCGATACAAGTGGCTTTGTAGACGAATCTTCAACTCTTGAAGAGAATAACCAACAAGGCACTGGAAGCCAAGCCAGTGGCAGTGGAAACACCTATAACAACACTACTAACTACTATGACAATTCAACGATGAACAATGAGATTAGTAAGGATGTTGACTATGAAGAGATGACAGATTATTTGACTGAAAAGAAGAGAGTACTGATAGGAGGATAAGATGGCAAAGTATGAATATATAACCGGCGATGACATCGTATCTACTATCCAGTTCGATGTTTTGGAGCTAGAAACAAGAGAGGCGGTTACAATTAACGGACAAGTAACAATGCCTCAAACTGATTTCATTCTTTTTCCTAGCGGGTTAGGCTTCCAGCAGGAAGTCACGATAGTCGCTGGCGATACGATTGACTACGTTCTTAAGCAGACGCTTAAAAAGAAGAACATAAAGCTCACGGCAATGTGGAAGGGCGAGAATGCCTATCAGAAGTACAAAAACTTCATGGCTTGGATTTCCACTTATAACAATCTTGAGAAGTATCATATCCGCTTCAGCTTTGAGCTTGGCGGAATCAGAAGATATGTCGAGCTGGCAATAACCAATGTTGACCTAAAGGGAAGAGACGACTTTTACGTATCGGCTGAACTGACGATGCAGCCCTTGTCTCCGTTCTATGAGAGAGACTTCTTCTCAATCATGATTAACAACACCCATAGGGGAAAGATTTACAACTATGCTTATCCTTACTTCTACGGAGGGGGCGCTTATTCCGATTCGAACTTGATCGAGAACGAATACCTCAAACAGGTTCCTATTAAGGTCATCCTTAAAGGACCGATGACAGCTCCGTTCGTCAACATCACTCAGATGAACGATGACGGGACCAATGGGGAGACTTATGGCACAGTCCAGTTCAGAGCCGGAACAACACTGGCTGAAGGCGCGACACTTACTATCGATGCATTTAACAATAGGGTTTATCTATCTGAAACTAATGCAGAGACTGGAGTAACTACGACCAAGGATATGTTCGATGCTCTTGATAAGTCGAAAGATTCCTTCTTATTCGCTAATCCTGGAAGAAGCAAGATCACTGCTTCTCTTGATAATGAGGAAGCGAGCTGTGAAGTCCATTACGTGAGGTACATCTCATGAGCTGGGCGTGCCTCTATGACAAGGAGTTCAAGCCTCTTGGCAAATGGACCCAGCACATCATCAGCGAGTGGTCTCTTACGAGGAAGGCTTATGAGTTTGATGAGTTCAAGCTGACCTGCAAGGGATTCGAGAACTCCAAGAATGCTTGCTACATTGCCATGTTTAGCAATACAGGCAAGATTGAGTATCTTTCCTTCTGCGGCATTCCTAATACCAAGGATGGGCTTACTACGATAAGCGGAATTGACTGCCGACAGCTCTTCAACCAATCAGTAATGCTTGACCTAGGAGAGAAGAATAAGGATGGTGAATACGTTATCAATTCTGTCAAGTCGTTATTCGATTATCTTCTTAAGCAGAGAATAGACGGAACAAGCGGTTCACAAGGATTAGACTTAGGAATTATTTACAAGGTTGATACTTCTGACCTTACGGTCCTATCAGCAAGTGACTGGGATGAAGAGGCAATATCAAGAGATAAGAAAGTTCAAAGCCTTTGGAAAGTTATCCAGACAGCTTGCAATGTCTATGATGTGGTAGTTGTTGCTGAAGCTCAGATAGATGCAATTGAGAATCAGTATAAGCTAGTCTTCAAGGCAATGAGAATTACTGAGAAGAAGAACATAAAGCTTAGTGATTATGATGTGAAGATGACTAATACTCAAAACGTTACTAACCGAGTTATAGCAACTAATGGAAAAAGTAATAAAACTTACTATCTAACTAACAAATACAAGGTAAGTGATTCATACAATTCAAAAGAAGACAACAGACTCTATCCTCCAAGAATTGAGACAGTCTATAAAGATCCAGCCGATTACGATAATGAAGCGAAAGAACAAAATAAGTCAAAAGAAGAAGTGGCGTTTAACGAAGCAAAGGCTGAGGCTATTCAAAAGCTCAACGAGAATCGATACAAAGATAAGGTAGCAATCAATCTCAATAGTAAGCTTGGTTCAACTCTTGATGATGTGGACTTTAGATATATCGGTGTTATCAATCAGTATCTTCCAGCTGATTATGCAAGCGGAGCCGAGAATACTATAAAAGAACTTCCTGTTATGTCTATTAAGACTGATAGCAAAGGAAATAAGACGCTGACGTTTGGAAGATTATCAGACTTTTGGTTTATGGATGACTAAGGAAAGGAGAAGACTATGGCAGATATAGCACGTGTAACTAGCAACAACTTGGTTCTTGTTAGAAAGAACAACAGCAATCCTTTTGAGGGGTATATGCCTTATGTTGAGATTGACAATACCGGCAAGAGGACTTGGTATATTGATGGAAAGAATACCAATATTGAAGCTCCAACAGAGATTCCTAATAACGAGCAAGTGACTGCTTTTCATGATGCCTGTATGTGGTACACCATGCTCGGAAATGGAATCCTTCAAGGCGTCTATAACGAATGCCAGGCTTCTTTAGCTAATGGAAAGTTCTACATAAGTTCTGGCATGATCATGTTTGGCGGAAGACTTATTGAAATAGGCAAGAACTCACAGGTCGAAGTGGATTGCAGTAACTTTGGTGACAATGCGACGTTTTGCATAAAGCTAGAGATGACAATCAATGAAGACGATGCCAAGAGTGACGTTGGAATTTATGCCACGGCTGATAGCTCTGAGAAGACTGACTGCCTTAATGGCGCAGGCACTTATGACATCATCCTATTCAGAGTCAATGGGACAAATGTCAATAAAGTGATTCCAACTCTAGAGCCTGGAATAGCTCAGAATGCTACTAATCTTCTTGGAGGTGGAAGAATAGCTGGGGTTAGATTTAGTGATGTATTTAAAGAACAAAACGGCAAGGTTGTAGGTGTTAAGTATGCGACCGAGGCTGAAGTATGCGCTGAAGCAAGAGGATTTGAGGGCGGAGATAAGAATAGAGTAAATGAAAATCTCTATCTTCCAGGTGTAGTGCACCCCTCTCACTGGACTTTAAATAGAACTATAGCACAACATTGAGAC
>OMDM01000552.1_pt1 | contig 14803 bp, 19 predicted proteins | sample 1673801 | NCBI WGS metagenome assembly OMDM01 (sample SAMEA103958127, study PRJEB25191) | human gut metagenome | biome: human-associated habitat [ENVO:00009003]; feature: intestine environment [ENVO:2100002]; material: feces | place: Germany | collected 2013/2015 | reverse complement strand
TATCGTCGATTATTGGTTCTTGAATCAATGCTATATACTTTTTTCTTAAATCATCTACAATATCCTGTGCTTGAATAGCATTATAGTTTGTCTCTATTGAATTTACAATATTGCTTAAATTACTAAGTCCAACATCAATTCTTTTCGTGGTGCCAATAACCAACTCCAATGCTGTTTTATTATTTTTAATAGCATGATGAATACCCTCAAAATTTTGAAGTTGAGCAAATAACGCAAAATCATTAAATTGATCTGCCAAATGTATATACTGGGCTTCATATACTCCAATTGCCTTTTGTGGCAGTTTCCCAAGTGTTTCCTTTAATTTATCGAACTCCTGATTGTCCTTTTTCTTTTCCTCATCAAAAATTGATGCCTCCCTAATCATCTTTATTAAATTATTGCAAACACGCTTATATATTTCAGCAAGTTGTTCTTTAATTTCAGAAAATGCAGTCACATGATCTGCATAAAAAACCTTACAATGAATATCAGGAACTGTAGGCGACAACTGCAAGGTCTCCGTGGTCTCAATAGACTCTTTAAGCCGTATAACAAATCAAAGCATATGCTGCTCTAATCTGTTCCGTTCTATCAAGATAATCCAACTCAACCTTCTGTGCAATGAAATCATAAACTTTATGTCCTAGGCTGAAAAGCCGATCCTTCACATCTAACAATTCTAACATGGGGAGAAATTGTGGTCCAAAGATAATCGGGCTAAAAATAATAGCCGCATCCGATAAACTTTCAAACGCATCAAGAATTTCTTTCCCGACTTCAGTATCCTTTTTAAGATATATTTCAATATCCTTAAATCTATAATCTTTAATCATACTCAGTCTCTCCTCCCAAATTTTCGCTTTTTTCTACAATTAGCGTGTATTTATTTTACCATATTTCGACATCTAAAACCATGTTAACACATCCCAAGCCGCTATAAAAACTTGCAGAAAAACACCCTGCATTTCTGCAAGGTGCCGTTCTCACAATTTTTCTGCCCTATCTCTCCACATCCACTGTCATCCCTGACTTGAATTCAACCTAAAACCGCTCATCGTAGACCGTAACCTTTTCAATCAATCGACGCACAAGCTGCTCATCATACTACAAGACCTCCGTTGGCTGGCTGTCCAGAAATTTCCGCATCTCGGCGATCCGCTTTTTCAAGCCCTCACGCTCGGCACTTTTCGCCAAAGCGTTCTGCTTCAACTCCCGCAAACGATGAATCTCATCGGCTATGCCGTTGTAGTCTTTTTTGGAGTTTGCTAACTTCAACAGTTCCTTTTGCAATGCCTCCAGCCTTGCTTCAATGTTTTCTGCCGAGGATTCATCTTCCTGCAGGATGACCGTTTCCACGTTCTCCTGCAGGGCGGTTATTACGCTATCCTTGTCGCCAAGCGTCTGGTTGATATCCTGTATCACAGCCGCTTGCAGCTCCGACTCCTGAATGGTCGGGGCATCACATTTTTCAGGGCCATGCTCCACACGGGTACAGCACCGCCACACGATAGAGTGTTTTCCCCGGTTGTTCCATGCAATCCTGCGGTAAATGTCACCGCATTTCGGGCAATAGACAATGCTGGATAATGCATATTTACTGCTGTAGACCCGTTTCTTCCGCTGCGTTTCCGGATGCCATTTCGCTTTGCCCGCCGCCGTCAGGATTCCATCCGCCTCAAGCCCTCTGCCAATCTGTAGCAGGCTGTCACCCTCCAGGTATTCCCGATAGATGCGTTTTACCACTTCTGCCTCGGTCGGCTCAATAATCAGATGCCCGTCCTCGTCCTTTGTGTATCCAAGGAAACGGTTGTGGTTAACCTGCACCTCGCCTTTGGAATCCATCGTGTTGATATTCTCCTTTTCAAAGAAAACAGGAATGTTCTTCTCCTTCAGTTCCCGGATATATTTCAGGCAGTCCAGCGTGTTCCAGGCAAAACGGCTGATAGATTTCGTGATAATCATATCAATCATGCCCGCCATACATTCCTCTATCATACGGATAAACTCACTGCGTTTTTTGGTATTACAGCCGCTGATCCCGTCATCCGCGAATATTCCCGCCAGTTCCCATTCCGGATTCTTCTGAATGAACTGTGTGTAATGCTCCACCTGTACCTCATAGCTGAGATGGGCAGGTGATGATATGGAAGCACAGAAACGCATAAGGCAGTTGATGGAGAAACGCGGCTGGACGGATTACCGGCTTGCAAAAGAAGCAAACCTCTCTCATTCCACAGTTACAAATATGTTCAATAGAAATAACGCACCTACGCTACCGACCTTAGAGGCGGTATGCAGGGCATTCAGTATTACTTTAAGTCAGTTCTTTGCAGAGGGGGATGACCCGTCAGAACTGACCGAAGAACAGCCGGTTTTATTTGCGCTATGGAGTACCCTGACGGATGAGCAGAAACGGCTCCTGCTTGAACTAATGAATACGATGTAAAATGCACGTTGATTCCAGCAAAGGAAAAGCGTGCATTTTCTTTTTAATCATCTTGTCAACTCCACAACCATTTATCCAACCTGTCAACTCAACACCACCCAATATCAAAATCAACCACTCAACTCTCCGTCATTTTTACAGTTGACCAGTTCCCGCAGACCTTTAGAGCAAAAAAAATCCGAGAGCCGAAACTGCTGCTACGACATCTCCGACCCTCGGAAATCCCTTGTTTTCTACACTTTTTCAGTTCGTTATTTCTCTACCTTTGACATCAATACCACGCACTCATTTTGTGTATCATTGTCCAAACTTAGTGTAAACTCTTTTTCTATAATCGGCAACTTAAATTCTATAGATTTCAGCCACTGACCATTCTCTTTGCGTTCTTCGTAAATCTGCACATTATCCACTAAACGTGACAGGAACTCTCTCTTCTCTGCTTCGTTCATTTGAGCATACAGCTTATCGAAGAAAATAAGTGCCTTGTAAATGTTATCCCCTGTAATCTTATCTGCCAGCAGAGAGCGTTTCTTAGCCTTTGCAGATACCAGCAGTTCCTCTGCATCATCTATTTTATCATAAGTCTTGTACAAATGGTTCTCTAAATCTGTTTTTCTTCGCTGATAATGCTTATCCTCATAATCAAGAGAATTCATATCTGATAAAATAGTATCTTTATTATGATATAGCTTTCTTAATTGTATTTTATAATTTTCTATTTCCTGATCTAATGCACTAGTATCTACTTCCATATTTATTTTGTTGCGGATTAAATCCGAAAATTTAGGATTACTAACCAGTTTACTAATCACCTCTGCAACAGAAGCATCTAGCATTTCTTCATGCACCTGTTTTTTGTAATCACACTTATGACCTCTAGTCGTATTTCTGTGTTTGCAGCCATAATAATAAAAATCCTTATAGTTACTTCCATCCTTGCGTTTCTTAATAGACTTGTTGCCATACATTCCTGCACCGCAGACAGGACATTTCAAAATTCCTGATAATAGATGAATCTTTTCTCTCTTGTCATGATTGACCTTTTCGTACTTTTTAGACTGTGCCGCCACCTTGACCTGTGCCTGCTCCCATACTTCTTCTGATACAAGAGCTTCGTGCAGACCATCTACTAACAGGTAATCGTCTTTCTTAACCTGCCTATACTCAAATCCGTATTTATATATTGGTCGAATATCATTCTGATGGCAACTGCTTCTTCCTTATTGACTTCCAGTTTTCCATCAATGAGAGAATATCCATATGGTGCAAAACCACCGTTCCATTTACCTTCCCTGGCTTTCTGCATCCTTCCTTCCATTGTCTGAACACGAATGTTCTCACGTTCAATCTCTGCCACTGCTGACAGAACAGATATCATAGGCTTCCCGGCATCTTTGGATGAATCTATTCCGTCCTCCACACAAATCAGATTCACTCCAAAATCCTGCATTACTTGTAATGTTGCAAGTACATCTGCCGCATTTCTTCCAAATCTGGAAAGCTTAAATACAAGGACATAAGACACTTCATCTTTTCCTGATTTGATATCGTCCATCATCTGATTAAATGCAATTCTTCCCTCTATAGACTTACCGGATTTTCCTTCATCCTCATACTCCCCGGCAATTTCATACTCATTATAATCACAAAAGGCTTTCATTTTTGTTTTCTGTGCATCCAAAGAATAGCCGTCTATCTGCATGGTTGTGGAAACGCGGGTATATAAATAAACTCTGATTTTTTCTTTCTTCAATTTACATATCACCTCCCGGAAGCGCCGAAACCGCTGACAAATTAATACTGGCTAATGTATCCATCTGCTTAATTGCCAAATTTCTAAGCAATACAAGTCTTTCTGATTGAGATTTTCCCTGTTCAATTAAAATTGCATTATAGCTCTCCATATTTGCCAATACCAGTAACTGATTTAAATTTGCATCATCGCGCACATTACCCTTTTTACTTGGATTGTTATTTTTCCATTGCTTTGCAGTTTGTCCAAATAAAGCAACATTTAAAAGATCTGCTTCACTGGCATATGTATAGGCAATCTGTTCCGGTGTTAGCTCTGGTGGAATCAAATTTTCCTTCACCGCATCCGTGTGAATATGGTAGTTCACCTTTGATAATGCTCTGTTCAAATTCCAATCCAATGACAGGCGACTATTTTCGTCCTGTTTCAGTCTGCGATAGTCTTTCATAATATACAGTTGAAATTCTGGAGAAATCCATGTTGCAAATGCCATAGCAATATCACTATGTGCATAAGTTCCTCCACCATACCTGCCTGCTTTCGACACTATTCCAATAGCATTTGTCTGTTCAATCCATTTGGTCGGTGTCATAACAAATCTGTTTAATCCCGCCTCACTTCTAACCGCCTCGAATTGCACACGGTTAAAATCCGGATTGTGAAGTTCTTCCCAGACCGCCAAAAACTCAACTGTATTCCTGTTTCGCATCCAGTTCTGAATGACAAATCTGGGATCATTATCATTTCTGTATTTTGCGATATCTGTCAACGAAATATATTCATTTTCAAAATCCTTCGTGTAAATTCCAATTTCAATACCCTTTGCATGAATAATTTCTCGAACTATTTTATTTGCCATCGCTATTCCTCCACAATGCTTTCCATCTGCTCTAGTTTCTGCAATGCCTTCATATATGCCATCAATCTTTTATACTGTTCGTCTCCAAGGCTATGAATCTGCTTTAATATCTTAATGTCCGACCTGGTAACTTCATAATCCATATCTGCATCTTTATACTCCGGATCAATTCCTTTTCCCGTTAAAAGCTGTTCCGGTGTAATATTCAATGCGTCACATATGGATAATAAACAGTCTGCCTTTGGATTTGTCTTTTTCTTTTTCCAGTCACTGATGTTGCTTGTTGCAATCCCGGTTCTTCTCGACAGTTCCAACTGGCTCATGTTCTTCTGCTCCATTATGTAAAAAATTCTTTCACTGATAATCATGTGTGTTCCTCCGTCATGTTTTATATCCGCATTTATCGTTTTTGTTTTCCGTTTATACGGCTATTCTATCATGCCGCAGCATTTCTTTCAATAGGAATGATAATACTTCTGAATTTCTCAATATTTTCCGTTTTATATAATTCCTTGTACAACTGTTTTATTCTCTTCATGCGAAGATAACAATCCGGATTCGGTAATTGTTCCAATTCCATTGCTTCTGCATACTTTGCCACCATTTCACCAATGAAATTCGCCAAATCCCCTCGAACTGCGGATAAACCGCAGAGCCACGCTAGCGCTTTTTATCAATTCACTTTCTCTTTTTTGAATCTTACTCATATAGATGAATAACTGCTTCAAGTGCCTTTTTCAGAAGTTCTGTTTGCTCATTATTCATCATTTTTATTTCTGCAATATCCTCCTCATACAGCTTCTCCGGTTCATTTGCTTTCTTAGCATACTGATTGAGATTATTACTAATCCGTGCCTGTAAAGATATTACCCGGTTCAAATCAGGCCATTCAGGGATTATTACATACCCGTTTATCGCCATCTTCCTGATATACGCACTCATATTTTGAACTCCGGCTTCCTGCATCCGATCATGCAGTATTTCCACCTCCTCCGGTTTAAATTTCACATAAATACCTTTTGAATACTCTTTTACTTTGTTTTTATCTTCATAATATCTTATAGTCCCAAACTTAGAAGCTGTGCTGTTTTCTCCATCAAGAATTGCATTTACCTTTTCAAAATCATCAAGCAAAACTGCCATCTGCATTACGCGTCCCGGTCTGTTATGTTTTACAATAGATAAAATTCCATCCTGCTTAATCACTCTGGTCAAAACCTTTATTACCTCTGCCTTGTCATCAACATACTCGAGTACATTATGACAAATGATAATATCAAAAGTTTTAACAGCAAATGCTGATAAAGTTTTAACATCGCCCATTATCTGTGTATATTGATAATCTTTCCAAACATTTGTCAGCATTTCTTGCGATGGTTCTATTGCAATCACTTCATTCTTTTCTGCTAAATAATTTGCTGTGATTCCTTCACCACTTCCAAAATCAAGTATTCTGTTTCCATATTATTATCTTGAATATACTCTCCTAACAGACAATGTTATTATCCTTCCAATGCTTAATTACACCTTCATATTCCAGCCCCTTTCTTTTAACAAATGGTTGAATTCCCATCCTGAAAATAATAGAATGTATCAAACTTTGAATCATGTATCTACGTCTTTCAACAATATCCCCTAAAAAAGAATTTACTAATTTTTCTATTCTTTGCTTTAGCCGAATATCTTCCATTGGATTTTTATTAAATCTATTCCGCAATGCTATTGAAGCACTAATTTTTGCTCCAGAGTATAATAGCAACTTATTTAAGATTTTCGCTGAATCTCTTCCACCATAATTCTCATAAGTAGTCACACTAATGGCATATTTTCCATGTAAAAGTTGCTCCATAACAAAATGACCTCTATCTATAATAACCTTCATCTGAGCAGATACATTACTGGCATAGGTAGGGGAACCTAGAATAATACCATCTGCATCTGCTATACTAATCGATAGCTTCTCTACATCGTCCTTATAAATACAGGCTCCGGTTTTATAACAAGAACCACACCCAACGCAATATTGTAGCGATAAGTCTGACACATGGATTATCTGAATCTCCACATCACTATGTTTTTTCAGTTCCTTATACATTTCATTTAATATTAGTGCCGTTGCACCATTTTTTCGATGACTACCATTTATTATTACAATTTTCATTAAGACATTCCTCAACTCATAAAATTGATGTTTACTTTTATATTTTATCTCTGTATACTCACCTTAGTAAGTATGCACTTTTTTGTAAGATACTATCTAAAAGGAGAGTAACGAAATGAAGCCAGGTGAATGTTTCTTGAAAGAATTTGGTTATGAAAGATTTGAAAAAGTAGTTAACATGATTGGTGGGAAATGGAAACTGAGAATTATTTATGTTCTGGCTTTTCATGAAATATTACGCTACGGTGAATTAAAACGTTTACTATCACCTATTACTCATAAAATGCTGAGTACACAGCTAAAAGAACTAGATAAAGACGGGCTTGTCAACCGTAAAGAATACCAGCAAATCCCACCAAAGGTAGAATATTCTCTTACCCAAATGGGGCGCGATTTGGAGCCAGTTGTTAAAGAAATTCATAAATGGATTCTGAAATATGACATATAAATGGAAAGATTTACGTTCCCAAAAAAGTCAATGCCACATTATTTTTTTCAATGGAGGCATTGACTTTTTAACATTCATTCGTGAAATAGATTACATAGTATCAAAAACAAGTAAACTATGATAATTCCTCTCAACCATTTCCCTCGCAACTTATTTTTTTATCTCTTTTCTTTGCCATATTGTTATTTATGCCTTCATCCTTCTTGACCAGCTCTTTATAGCGAATGGCATACATAGAATACCAATCAAGACAGGAATAGTAATAAGTAGATATGGTGACCAGATAAGCTTCCCCCAAATACGAAAAGTATTAGTTCTGAAAATATCTGTTGAACTTCCTACCAATGGTATTAAATCCAATGCTTTTTGCATTTCATAAGGAAGATATTCTGCAATCATCATTGGTCCATATACAACAGCCAGACTAAGCAGTAAGGTAAGTACATTATTTTTTACAGCTGCTGATATAAACATAACAATTCCGGCAAAACCTATTGCTCCAAGCAGTACAAAAGCATATTCATAAATTTCTGCCTGCAGCATATTCATAGGTGCAACAGCAATCAGCTTGATATTCTGAATCGGCATATCCCATCCGGCAGTTCCCATAAAAAACAACTGTGATATAACAATTGAAACAGCAAGTAATGCAAAAAACTCCACTGTAAACGCTAAACCAGTAAGAATTTTGGCAAGAGCGATTTCCCCCCAACCATTTCGAGTCGTCAATACTAATGCGCTTGTATTATCATGCCATTCGCCAGCAAATAAAGAGGATAAAACAATACCGAGAAACAAAGCCATCACAACTCCCAGATCTGCAACCATACTACCAAGAAGCGTTGACCATCCTTCTACCCACTCATAATGAAATGGTTTTTCTACCTTTCTCTCTATCTGATGTAAATACTCTTTTTCAGCACCTACCTGACCACTGACCTCCAAAAAATCATCAAGCACCTGCTGTCTTCTTTCATAGAAGCCTGTTAACTTATCCGGATCAACATAGCTTATCATCGTTTTATAATTACTGGTATCTCGAAGCTCCGGATACAATGTTCCGAGCCAACTATTAACTATCTGCCAGTCTGTCTTTTCCAGTTCTTCCTCCATACCGTCAGCTTCCATTTGCTGATAATCACTTACTATTTGCTGCAAGGTTTCATCAGTCAATTCTCCACCAAATGAAAGTGCATATCCCTGACTATCCTTTATTACTGTATATCCATCAAAATTATTGCCAAAAGCACTTGTATAGTCATCTGAACTGCCAAAACTGAACCATTGAAACGAAAGTATGCTTCCAAAAATTACATAATAAACAAAACACAACAACACACATATTTTAACAATTTTCTTTCGCCATAACTTTTTATGCTCTAACCAAAATAGTTCCATTCTATTTCACTCCTTCCTCTGTGGGAAAATAAAATAAATAAAGATCTTCCAATGTAGCTTCACAAGGCACCGCTCGCTCACTAGGCATATTGTCTGAAATAATACGCAATATAATTTCTTTTCCTTCGTGCCGTAAATTAGCAACCGTTGTTTTTGTCTGCCATTGTCTAGCTTCTTGTGGAGAAACAGAAAGCTCCCAAACCTTACCATTTGCCTTGTGAATCACCTCAGGAACCGTACCCTGCAATACAAATTTTCCTTTTTTCATCAATAGCACTTCATCTGCTATTGCTTCTATATCCGATACAATATGTGTGGAAAGAATTACAATTTTATCTCCTGCATACTCTGAGAGCAGATTACGAAAACGGACACGCTCTTTCGGATCAAGTCCTGCAGTCGGCTCATCCAAAATCAAAATTTTCGGATTATTAAGTAACGCCTGTGCAATTCCTACTCTTTGTTTCATACCACCGGAAAAAGTTTTTACTTTTTTGTTTGCCACATGGCTTAAATCAACTACTTCCAACAATTCAGTCACACGTTTTTTTGCAATATTCTTCGGTATTCCTTTCAGTGCTGCAATATACATTAAGAACTCCACCGCAGTATAATTTGGATAATATCCAAAATCCTGTGGTAAATAACCCAACACATTCCGGTAATCTGCCCCCATCGAAGTTACTTCTTTTCCATCCAGCAATACCTCCCCTGAGGTTGACTCCAAAACAGCACATAGCATACGCATCAATGTTGTTTTACCTGCACCGTTAGCCCCCAAAAGACCGTATACTCCCGGCTTTAAGGTTGCACTAACACAATCTACCGCTATTTTCCTGCCATACTGTTTTGTTAAACGATCAAGCGACAATTCCATACATTTTTCCTTCCTTTCTCATCTCTGCAATATAATGAATTTCATTTATAAAGAACATAGCAAAAATCAAAAATGTAACAATCCACACCCCCACTGCTGATGTTTCATATAACCATGGCAATATTCTTGCTGACATACCCCAACAAATGCAGGAACCCAGCATTACAATCGCACATATCTGTAAACTCTGTTTCTTTTGCAAACGGATCAAACGTAGCAACGCAACCATACACACTAAGTACGGAACCAGGCAGTATAGGACCATCTGTCCAATCTCTTTATAAGAATTTTGCAAATAAACTTCCATACACAAAAGAATTGTTATACACACCAAATTAGCAGCCCCAGCCAAAACCAGCTTTGCTAACGTGATTTGGGCACCAGAAGCTCTTGTTACCGCTTCAATCTCGCTCATTCCATAATACTGGCTTTTAAAAATTGCTGGTATGACAGCCAATACAAACAGCGGCATAAAAATTGGTATATTCTTTGGCACGTCTGCAATGCTGGCAATTGTTAAACAAACTATAAATAACGTTACTGCCTGCAAACCAAATATTGGAATACCTTCAAAGCGAAATACATCTGAAAGATAGTGAAAGAAACCTGTCCTCGGTTCTGCCCTAGTCACTTCCTGTTCTCGTACAATTTCAGTGCAAAGCTTAATCGTTTCCTCTAATCTTTTAGGCTGTACTTCCTCTCCTAAAGATTGCTGTAAATAGCCCTTCAAATTTTTATCTTTCATTTTCCTGCTCCTTTCTCATAATTTTTAAAGCATTACGAACCCTGCTTTGTGCTGTTCGCATATTGCATCCCATCACTTTTGCAATCTCTCCAAAACTAAGTTGTTCTCCAAAGCGTAGAATGACTGCTTCCCTTTGTTCTGGTGATAAAAAATTCAAAAAATAGCTTATCTCTGCCCTATCCTCTAGCCGAACTATGTCATTATACTCATGCACTATATTTTCTTCATCTTCTAATGGAGAAAACTCAACCTTCCTACTTTCATCAATACATAAATGATTTGCAATCGTGTATAGATAAGCCTTAAATTTCTTTTTCCCTTTATATCCGGATAAATTCTTAAACAACTTCAAAAATGTTTCCTGAGTCAGGTCTTCTGCTTTTTCCAGATTAGAGCAATGCCACCTACAGTAACGTAAAATAGATGTATAATAGCGTTTTATCAATTCTTCTGCTGCATTTTCATTTCCAAGTAGAATCTGTTCCACTAATTCGTCATCACTCAACACGCATCAGACTCCTTTCCGTTGAATATCTGTATATATATAATAACGGGTTATGCACTTAAAATGATTAAAAGATTCCTCATTTTTTCTTAAAACGAATGAAACGATTAAACCAATATTTTATCTCAACCCCTTTCAGAAATACCTAATCTGTATTGCCTGCCAGAAAAACGGTGCATAACAACAACAGAATCCCTCTTACGAAGAATTGGCCCATCCACTGCCTTAATTACTTCTACTTCTGCCATAATAAAATCCTACTTAAATTGAAATCTTTGCTTCGTGTTCCTCTTAGCACCAAGCTTAATTTAAAATGAAAATATGAACGAACATATACAAGCTGTTGTCTAAGCAACCCTTTTTCCTGTACCGGTCTTGAAATATTCCGACTCCAGAATGTGATATGAACTCATAATTCTATTCTTTGCCCGAATATATTCATTTTCCGATATCAGCCTAAGGCGAACCAGTTTTCTAAGCACCGCCATTTTCTTGCTGAATTCCAGACACTTTCCTGCATCCATCTGATACCACTCCATAGCAAAACCTCCTCTCAAAATACTGTTTTTCACGAATTACAAACAACCAATCTCACATACACTAACAATTGCTATTCACAGCCACTCTGCCATTATCAGCAAACAAATATTCGATTTTCTGTGATATAATGTTATCAAATATTATCTGCGATTTCTATCTAATATTTTAACTTTACTACACTCCAAGGAGGTTTTCAATGTCAGAACCCTGCATTTTTCATATAGACGTCAACTCCGCTTTTCTAAGCTGGACTTCTCTGGAACGCTTGGAACAGGGAGAAACTTTAGATTTGCGAACTATTCCCTCGGTTATCGGCGGCGATCAGGAAAGCCGACACGGTGTTGTGCTGGCAAAATCCGTTCCCGCCAAAGCTTTCGGTATCCAGACCGGCGAGCCTATTGCCAAGGCCCTGCGAAAATGTGAATCTCTGGTACTGGCCCGGCCGGATCATGCCATGTACCACAGACGCTCTCAGCAACTGATGGAGCTTCTGCGTACTTTTACGCCGGATTTGGAACAGCTTTCCATCGACGAATGTTTTCTGGACTTCACACCGATTTCCCACCGCTATGCTTCTCCCGAAGAGGGAGGACGCATCATTGCGGACACCATCCATGAGAAATTGGGATTTACAGTAAATGTGGGAATTGCTCCCAACAAACTTTTAGCAAAGATGGCTAGTGATTTTGAAAAGCCCAACAAAGTACATACATTATATAAAGAAGAAATTCCTCTTAAAATGTGGCCTCTTCCCATCGAAGATTTGTATATGGTAGGAAAATCCAGTGCCGGAAGACTTCGTTCTTTAGGCATTACTACCATCGGAGAGCTGGCTCATTCTCCCAAGGATTTTCTGGAACGGGAATTCAAAAGCCACGGTGTTCTCATGTGGGAGTATGCCAACGGAATTGCTCCCAGTACGGTTTGCAGCGAAGTTTCCAAGCTAAAGGGCGTGGGTAATTCCACCACTCTTTCTTCGGATGTAACCAATGCCAAAGACGCCAAAAAGATTCTCTTGGCTCTTGCAGAGCAGGTTTCCGGCAGGCTGAGAAAATCGGAACAGCTTGCAGGCTCCGTAACCATCGAAATCAAATACCATACCTTTCAGAGCACCTCACACCAGAGAGCTTTGCTGTCTCCCACCAATTCCACCAAGCCTATCTATGAAGCTGCCTGTCAGCTTTTTGATGAGCTTTGGAATCGGACGCCCATACGGCTTCTGGGCATCCGCACCGGAAAACTTATTGACGAGGGAGCACCGGTGCAGATGAATCTGTTTGATATGGATTTTTCCGTACCCACGAAAACTGCTTCCCTTCAGACTACCCCCTCCGGTGAAAAGCAAAAAAAGCTGGATGCCGCTCTGGATCAGATTAAAACCCGTTTTGGAGAGGATGCGGTTGTCCGCGGCAGCTTTCTTACCGGAAAAGAAGAGTAGTGCTATTGTCTTTTTCACGGAATTATCTTAAAATAGCTTATAGACCAAAAGAAGAAGGAGGTTCTTATGTTAGGAATTATAGGTGCAATGGATGAAGAAGTTGCAAAAATAAAAGAAGAGATGCAAGATGTAGAAGTGCACAGCAAGGCTTCTATGGATTTTTATAAAGGTACATTAAACGGAAAGGATGCGGTTGTGGTTCGCTCCGGCATCGGAAAGGTCAACGCCGCTATGTGTACGCAGATTCTGGCAGATGATTTTCATGTGGATGCTGTCATCAACACCGGAATTGCCGGTTCTCTGAACAAGGATATTGACATCGGGGATATCGTGCTTTCCACCGACACTTTGGAGCATGACATGGATGCCGTTGCTTTTGGCTATCCTGTGGGACAGATTCCAAGAATGGACACCCTGTCCTTTACTGCGGATGAGCATTTGAGAAAGGTTGCTGTTTCCGCCTGCAAAAAAGCCATCCCGGCAGTTCATGTATTTGAAGGACGTATTGTCAGCGGTGACCAATTCGTATCCAGCCATGAGAAAAAGGACTGGCTGGTAGAGACCTTCGGCGGTTACTGTACCGAAATGGAAGGTGCTGCGATCGCACATGCCGCTTATCTGAACAACATCCCGTTTTTGATCATCCGTGCCATTTCCGATAAAGCAGATGACAGTGCTTCTATGGACTATCCTGCATTTGAAAAAATGGCAATCGCGAACTCTGTAACTTTGATCTTAGAAATGGCAGGTAATTTATAATGGAAAAAATCGCAAGTTTTACTGTAGATCATTTAAGACTTCTTCCGGGTGTCTATGTGTCCAGAAAAGACCATGCCGGAAGCGAAGTGCTTACCACTTTTGATATCCGCATGACACGCCCGAATTTTGAACCGGTCATGAATACTGCGGAAATACACGCTATCGAGCATCTGGGTGCAACTTTTTTACGCAATCATAAGGATTTTGCCTCAAAAACCATTTATTTTGGACCGATGGGCTGCCGCACCGGATTCTATCTGATCCTTGCCGGCGATTACGAATCTGAGGACATCGTTACACTTTTAACAGAAATGTTTACGTTTATCCGTGATTACGAGGGTACGATCCCGGGAGCTGCCGCTAAGGACTGTGGCAATTATTTAGACTTAAATCTGCCTATGGCAAAATATCTGGCAGGAAAATTTCTGGATGAAGTTCTTTATGATATCAAGCCGGACAGACTTATTTATCCACAGTAACATTCTACAGTATTATAGCAATCCTCATAAACAACACACCGAAAAAGATTTCTATCGTATTTTTCAGACAAAAAAAGCAGAAGCTGACAGGTCATTATCCCCTGCTGCTTCTGCTTTTACTTATACATTTCTGTCAACATTTTTCCAAAAAAGCCTTTATTGTACCTCTCATAGAAATCATAGAAATATATTCAAAGAGGACTGATACAAATTTTTATATCATCAGATTATTCTGCACTTTCATCATAAGACGTATCTGCTGATGTATCTGCTGCAGTCTCACCTGCGTCTGCTGCCGGAGCTGTTGTTGTCACAAAATCTCCGCTTGCATAACAGGTCTGTCCATTATAATCTACACGAATCCATCCATTCTCGCATACACCTGTACTGTT
>OMDM01000545.1_pt1 | contig 14923 bp, 10 predicted proteins | sample 1673801 | NCBI WGS metagenome assembly OMDM01 (sample SAMEA103958127, study PRJEB25191) | human gut metagenome | biome: human-associated habitat [ENVO:00009003]; feature: intestine environment [ENVO:2100002]; material: feces | place: Germany | collected 2013/2015 | reverse complement strand
TATGGGTTATCTTCAAATCCCCTATTTCGTACATCTTCGTAGTCATTCGATCTTAATGAAACAGTCGAATCGTCATAAGCACACATAAAGACTTTATTTTTATACTTACAATGATATCCCTTTCTTAGCATATTAATCAATCTCCTATCCTTTTAAAGTACATTTGTTCCTTATCAAATATGGCATACAGTATTTCTTCGCCGCTGTCTGTTATTTTGTACATTTTTCATGCAGGGGCTTGACGCAAGACCGGCATCAGTGTCCACGAATATCTATCTCACTCAGCAAGGAATTTCCATCTCCCCACGAATACACAATGTAATATCCTTTGCCCTCTATCTGCTTCGTAAATTGCAATGTACCATGATCGACCACTTCAATCTCTTGTCCTTCTTGAATATCTACAAGATATTCCCAATCGTTGTTTCGATAACCTGAATAATATTTTTCTAATTCTTCAATAGGCAAATCGCTTTTAATAAGCATTGCTCCGAAATACTGCATTCCGTTTCCGTTGCCGGCAAGCTTACCTGATTTTGATAACGATTCTATAAATTCTGTTTCTTTGGGCAAGGGTATACTGCACAATTCTTTTTCTGTTTGATATGCATAATGGTCATTTATTATAGGAATTGAAGCACACCCTGCAATTAATAAAAACACCGCCACTATTCCGAATAGCTTTAATTTTTTCATATATATTATCCTCATTGTTACTTATGTAAAAATCTGCTTCAAGAGCAAGCCTTTTACAGCTCTTGAAGCGGATTTTTTCGGATTTTTGCGTGCTGCAATTAGGGAGTAATCAAGCCGGCAATAAAGCTTTTAATGCTCCGGCTCGGTAAAGGCGGACGAGCCGCCGATACCAAAATATTTTTCAAAGAAAATCTTCAGCTTGTCAATAACGCCCTGCTTCTTCTCGGCTCTGCCGCCACCGCCAAAGCGTGAAATCGGCGGCATAAGCTTGTCTATATCTGTTCCGGCTGTTTTAATCTCTCCGTCACGGAAAGCATTCTCCATAAACCTCCGTGTATCTTCCGGCTTCAGCTTTTCTTCCTTTATAATCGCATTAAGGTCATTGTTTCGCTGTTCTGCCACATACTCATGCCACTCGTTCATAACATCATCTACATCATTAATTCCTGCAATAAAGTTTTTAATAAGCTGTTTCTTGCTGCGAAGCTCCGGACTGGCGTCAATCGCCTTATTTATGGTAATCAGCACCTCCTTATCCTTGCCATGGGTATCGTGGTACTTTTTTACCAGCATAAGAATGTAATCAATGTTAATTTCTATTTGCCGTATCAGTTCAACTTCAAATACTACATCATCTGTAATATCCGTACTTTCCTGACTCTTGCGTTTCCACTCATCACGCAAGTCCTGATAGCGTCCAAGGTAATCCTGTAAATCTCGTTCGGAAATCAACTCTTTCCCCTTGAAATCATCAAAGGAAAGCAGAATATTTCTTGTACGAAGAATTGCACCAAACAAAGAGATAAAATTCTTCTGCTTCTGTTCTCCTATAATCTGTGATTTAGACAGAGGAAACTTAGTATTCAAGTCTTCCATCATATTCACATACCCCGGCATTTGCTTGCCATCCGAAGATTTATATCCGTAGTAATAATCCTTAAAGCTCTTCATCAGAACAATGCCCCCGGCGTCCTTGTCGCCAAACAGTGAAATTGCACTGTCTACACGCTTTTGCAGATTTCTGAAGCACACAACATTTCCGAACACCTTAATAGAATTCAAAATACGGTTGGTACGGGAAAATGCCTGTATCAGCCCGTGCATTTTCAAATTCTTGTCTACCCACAGCGTGTTCAGGGTTGTAGCATCAAAGCCTGTAAGAAACATATTCACTACAATGAGAATATCCAGCTCCTTGTTCTTCATACGAAGCGACACATCTTTATAGTAATTCTGAAATTTATCACTTGAGGTATCATAATTTGTATGGAACATTTCGTTATAATCCTTGATAGCCTCTTCCAAAAAATCTCTGGACGGCTTATCAAGTGCGGAGGTATCCTCCGGATTTTCTTCATCAAGAATACCCTCCGGCTCTTCCTCATTTGCACCATAACTGAAAATAGTTGCAACTCGCAGTTTTTTGGTCGGGTCTGCTGCCATCTGCTTTTTGAATTCCTGATAATACAGCTTTGCCATCGGAACGCTCGATACAGCAAAAATGGAATTAAAACCGCTGATACGCTGTTTCTGCTTAATTTCCTCTACCTCGTCCCGCTTGGCAGAAGCCACCTTCGCAATATTGGTTAATGTATTGTATATGTATGTTTTATCGCCACGATAGGTTTTTTGGTCGAAATGCTCCAGTATATACTTTGTTACAATACGAATACGCTCGGGAGCCATCATAACCTTTTCACGGTTGATGTCCCAAACCATTTCGTCTGTGATTTCTTCCTCTGCTTCCATCGTTTTTATATAGTCAACTCTGAACGGAAGAACATTTTTGTCGTTAATTGCATCTACAATTGTATAGCTGTGGAGATTATCTCCAAAGGTCTGCTCTGTGGTGCAAAATTTCGGATTCTTGGAACTGTCGGAATTGACCGAGAAAATCGGTGTTCCTGTAAATCCAAACAGATGATATTTTTTAAAATTCTTCACAATCGCAGTGTGCATATCTCCAAACTGACTGCGGTGGCACTCATCAAAAATAATAACGATATGCTTTGTATACACCTCATGGCACGGATTCTTTTTTATAAAGGTAGCCAGCTTTTGTATTGTAGTAATGATAATATGCGCATTCGCATCCTCCAGCTGTCGTTTTAATACAGCGGTAGAGGTATTGCTGTTTGCCGCCCCTTTTTCAAAGCGGTCATATTCTTTCATGGTCTGGTAGTCCAAATCCTTACGGTCAACCACAAACAGCACCTTATCAATATACGGCAGTCTTGACGCCAGCCTTGCCGTTTTAAATGAGGTCAGCGTTTTACCGGAGCCTGTGGTGTGCCAAATGTAGCCGCCGCCCGCTATACTGCCGTACTTCTTATAATTGTTGGCAATTTCTATACGATTAAGAATTCGCTCCGTAGCCGTAATCTGGTACGGACGCATTACCATCAGCATATTTTCAGATGTAAAAACACAGTATCTGGTAAGGATATTCAAAATCGTATGCTTTGCGAAAAAGGTCTTTGTAAAATCAATTAAATCGTGAATCACTCGGTTATTGGCGTCTGCCCAACAGCAGGTAAACTCAAAGCTGTTGCCGGTTTTGGTTTTGCTTGCTCCCCTTTTTTTATGCTCCTTTTCCGCATTTTGTCTGGTGCTGTTGGAATAATACTTTGTGTTTGTGCCATTGGAGATAACAAAAATCTGAATATATTCGTACAGTCCGCACCCTGCCCAAAAGGAATCTCTTTGGTAGCGGTTAATTTGGTTGAACGCCTCACGAATGGCAACACCTCTGCGTTTCAGCTCAATATGCACAAGGGGCAGACCGTTTACCAATACTGTAACATCATAGCGGTTGTCATGCCTTGCACCGCTCTCTGTGCCAACCACATATTGATTGATAACCTGCAGGCTGTTGTTATGAATGTTCTTTTTGTCTATGAGTGTAATATTTTTGGTTTCGCCATTGTCACGCTTTAAATTTTTGACATTATCCTCTTGAATGGTGCGTGTTTTTTCTGCAATATGCTCATTTGGATTAGCAACGGCATTTTCGAAAAAATCGTCCCATTCTGCGTCCGAAAAGCTATAGCTGTTCAGCTCCTCTAATTTTTTACGGAGGTTGGCAATCAGGTCTTTTTCTGTGTGAATGTGCAAATGTTCATACCCCTGTTCACACAGCATACTGATAAACTCATTTTCCAGCTCTGCCTCGCTCTGATAATTCACAGAACGCCTTTTGTCCTGCTTATATTCTGTTACAACGGTATTCTCCGATGTTTGTGCTACAATATTAAAGTACGGCACATCCTCGCCTCCTTTACCTGTTTATGATTTTAATATCCATAAAATCAAATTTTTCTTTGTTTTCTTTATAATAGCCCATTGCACAGAGCCTTAATTTCATAATCAAGTTGAGTGCATTGACCTCAAACGATCTACTTTGTATATCATTAGTTCCCCCTCTATAAGATGTAAAACTGCAACCACCGTCACATTCATCAGTGTTGAAATATAGTAAAAATTTATCTACCTTATTTTGTTCCTGACGAATGTCCTTGTTATCGTAATTGAGGGAACCTTGATGTAAGAGGTGGTTTCTTAAACTGTAAACAACATCTGCACTCATGTATGCTCCTTCTTTTCCTTCAAAGGTCTCATATTGTCCGACATTTTCTCTGTACCATTTTTTATATCGACTTGTGGTTCCATCGTTAGGGTATTCAGCTTTACCACACAAATCAGGCAAAGTTAATGCTAAAGACAAAGCCGAGATATAAGCACCTGATTCTACGGCTTTTTTTATATCGTCACAAATTACATTAATCATACTTTTTACCTGAAAAGAAAGCAATTTGTCCCTGTAATATTCATACTGCTTTTTCCTTGCCTCTATTTCTGCCGGTAATCCTATGCTTAAATCCGTACAAATCGTCTCAAAATTATTCAGCGTAGAAACTATCTGTTCCTGTACTTCTTTTTTAGGTACTGGAATCTTGTACTTGGCTACCATTGACACCGTTAATTGAGGAATTCCGCCTTGTGGTATCTTAAATTCTATTCTTTGTATACAATGGTACAAATAATCGACATTTATTTTTTCATTTGGAACTAAAGATAACAGCCTTATAACAGGGTAATAGGGTTCTCGTCTTATGAAAGAATTTCCACAGCCTGCTCCTCTTCCTGCAATTGTCACAGCATTTTTGGTTATTTTAGGAGTATCTGTGTATCCATATAATCCATTATCATCCACACCATTACTGTATATAGGAACATTATACTTTTCGGTCTTTTCCTTACTCCAATTTCCTTTAGGAACATCTCCCCCAGAAGAGATATCACATAGCTCACCTAGTTCCATCATTTCAATAGAATCATCTTTATCCAACAATGAATTCCTATAAAATTCATACTGTTTCTTCCGAGCTGTAAGCTCGGCTGTAAGTTTGGCTGTAAGCTCGACTGTAAGCTCCGTGAAATTGTCTAAAATATGGACTATTTCACGTTGTACCTCCAGAGGAGGTACAGGGAGCAACAATCTGGAAAATAATGCTTGCGTCAAATGACTAATTGTCGAACCAGTTTTCTGTTGTTCAACTACCTTCTGAAAATGCCCAGATAACAAAAAATGCATTACGTATCGTGGCAACAATGACTCATCTTTAGGTCTAACAACAAAAACTCCTCCATTCAAAGTGGCTGGCATAGGCAAATTATTCACTTGTGCAACTTTTCCCAATGTCCCGTCCTTTGTTATCAGAACATCTCCATCTTTTATTTGTATTTTCGGATCTTGTACATACCTGTCTTTACTAACATATACACAACTTTTATAATTCACTTCATTTGATGATGTAAAATCAGTACCAGTGATAAGCATATAATCACCTGTTACTTTATACTCGGCCTTTGTTAGTCTTTGCCAGCCAATCCTTGCATGAAGAGTACAAGCCTCATCAAAACGTTTATATATGACCCCATTTGGACACAATTCTGCAATCAATTCTTCTAATCTGCTCATGCGTCCACCTCGATTTCTGCAATGATTTTGTCAATCTCATCACGCAGTACCTGCTCACGGGCAACAATTTCTTTAATTTCTGCATTCAGCTTTACTATGTCGATTTTCTCGGCGGTGTCCTCGGCTTCAACATAGGTGGATACCGACAAATTATAAGCATTGTCGGACACCTCCTCATAGCTTGCCAAATGTGAAAAATGCTCTACCTCTTTACGCTTTGCAAACACATCTACAATACGGTCAATGTTTTTCGGTGTAAGCTTATTATTGTTAGTCACCTTTACGCACTCGCCTGAGGCATCAATAAACAGGGTTTTATTGTCTGTCTTGTTCTTTTTCATTACCATAATACAGGTTGCAATTGATGTGCCAAAGAACAGATTACTAGGCAGTTGAATAATACAGTCAATATAGTTATTATCTATCAAATATTTACGGATTTTCTGCTCTGCACCGCCACGGTACATAATTCCCGGAAAGCATACAATGGCGGCAGCTCCGTTAGACGCAAGCCACGACAGGCTGTGCATTATAAACGCCATATCCGCTTTGCTTTTGGGTGCAAGAACTCCGGCCGGTGCAAACCGTGGATCGTTAATAAGCAAAGGATTATCATTTCCCGCCCACTTAATAGAATATGGAGGATTGGACACAATCAGCTCAAACGGCTCGTCGTCCCAGTGCTGTGGACTAAGCAATGTATCCTCACAGGCTATATCAAATTTATCAAAGCCCACATCATGCAAAAACATATTAATACGGCACAGGTTGTAGGTTGTAATATTGATTTCCTGCCCGTAAAAGCCGTTGCGTATAGCGTTCTTGCCAAGAATTTTCTCAGCCTTCAAAAGCAATGAACCCGAGCCGCAGGCCGGATCATATACCTTATTAATTTCTTTTTTGCCCACAGTTCCAAGGCGTGTGAGCAGCTCGGACACATCTGCCGGAGTAAAGAACTCTCCGCCGGATTTTCCGGCATTAGATGCGTACATAGTCATAAGGTACTCGTATGCGTCGCCAAAGGCGTCAATGGAATGCTCCTTTACATCTCCCAAATTCATTTCGCCTACGCCGTTGAGCAGCTTTACAAGCTTTTCATTACGCTTTGCAACTGTAGAACCCAGCTTATTGCTGTTTACATCATAGTCGTCGAACAGTCCGGCAAAGTCGCTTTCTGCCTCACTGCCCTTTGCTGATTCCTCTATGTGGCGGAACACACGCTCCAGTGTTTCGTTTAGGTTTTCGTCCTTTTCCGCATTGGCACGAACATTGCAGAAAAGCTCACTGGGAAGAATAAAAAATCCCTTTTCCTCCACCAGTCCGTCTCTTGCTTCCTCTGCGTAGTCATCTGCCATTTTAGCAAAATCAAAATTGGTTTTTCCTGCGTCAATTTCACCGCTGTTTATGTAATTACACAGGTTTTCGGAAATATAGCGATAGAACATTGTGCCGAGAACATAATTTTTGAAGTCCCAGCCATCGACCGCTCCACGCAGCTCGTCTGCAATCGCCCATATTGCACGGTGCAGCTCATCACGCTCCTGTTCCTTTTTGGTATCAACCATTCTCTTTTCCTCCGTTATCCTCCGGCACAAGCTCCGGAATATCTTAAACGCCACAGCCCAAATCACGACCGATATTTTCTTTGCCCTCAAGGAAAATATACCCTTTTCGTTTCAGCCGTATGGTTATATTTGCAGAAAAGCCGTTCTTCTGCTGTGGCTATGCGTTCGTTATATTTTTCTGTCGGTAAATGGAATATTTTTTTATAACCGGCCGCAACGCCATTTCTCCATTATATTGCCAACATATACTAGAAAAGTATATCACAAAAGCGTGAGTTTTTCAATCTGTACAAAAAAACATCACTCCATACCCCAACTTTTATTATTATCGAGCCTATTTCTATTCCCTCCGAAAACTCACATCAAATTTCCTGCCGTGTTTATTTTAATGTTCTTTCTGTATTCCTACACCGTTACTAACAGCTGTGGCTTTTAAAATCAAGTCAAAAGAATAATAATATTGACAACCAAAAGAGATAAAGTTATAATTTAGTTGTAACGGTATAGAAATATACTCCGGTAAAAATTACAGTTTGAAAGGGGAAAAAGTATGAAACTCAAAAGAATCTTGTCATCATTTCTGGCTGTTGTAATGGCTTTCGGAATTGTTTCATTGGCAACGGTTGATGAAAACGGCAACATTTTCGGAAACACACTCACCGCAGAAGCTGCGACAGAAAAGACGGCAACAAAAATGCCCGACAATGCAATCACATTCAGCGATACCTATAGCGACGAGCTTGAAATCATTCCTGCTGCAAGCAAAAACGGTATGTATTACTATAACAACAAGGTCATTTATTTCTACAGTGTTGCAAACAACACTTTCAGAAAAATTTATGATTACAACGATAAAGGCATAAACAAAGACACTGTTATCTGCGTTTATGCCGATGCCGAAAAAGGCAAGTTTTATATAGTATGGCTTGACTCATCAACTAAAAATAAATATATCTATTATCTTGATGAGTTTGATGTTAAGTCGGAAAAATTTGTTTCCACAAAGGATATATCATCATTTCTCGGAAGCAATACCCTGTCATATCCGGAATCTCTGGGTGTTGACAGTCAAAACAGATATTACCTTGCCGTGTATGACAGAAATCAGAAGAAGTATGTTATCAATCTGATTTCAGCCAATATGAAATTGTTGTCATCAGCTGTTATGGATGACGCTGTTTATAAATTCAGCGGCTTTGACAAGACAAACGGCAATTTCTATTTTGAAGGCTACACAAATTGGGTTTATTGGGGCTTTGATCATGACACACAGTCGCTGAAATGCGGCAATGTTAACAACAACAAAATTAGTGTAAGCGACCATTATGTGGATATTTTATATCAGCAGTATTATACTCCGCATTATGACAATGCCGTAATGCTTACAAACGGAAATTTCGTGTGGACTTCTACCATGTCAAGTACTGTCAGAGTGCTTGATTCGGCTAAGTTTGATATCAATGACAATGATTCTTCTCTGCCGCTCAAATTCAGCGTTTCAAGAAGCGGCTTTGAAACAGAGGACAGATACGCAGACAGTATCGGTACGAGAACCGTGTATAATGAAGCTACAGGCGATTACCTTATGTATATCAACGACAATACTGTTGTTGAGCTTGATGCAAAAGGAAATAAAAAATCAACATACAAAACAGCGTATCCTGTTTTTGCAATGTATAATTACGGCGACAGCGTACTTGTTATTGAAAAAGATACAGACGAAAACTTTTATGTTGAAAATTTGAAATGGGTATATCCGACCAAAATTACATTGTCAAAAACTTCTGCCACAATCAAAGTCGGCGAGAGCTTTGCCTTAAAGGCAACAAGTGACTCGGCTATAGATATTTCGTTTACATGGTCAAGCAGCAATAATGCCGTTGCGTCCGTTACAAAGGACGGAAAGGTTTACGGCAACAAAGCAGGCTCTGCAACGATTACAGTAAAAAGTGAAAACGGAATTACGGTAGCCTGTAAGGTTACGGTTCAGAATAAAGCAAACAATCCCGACAGCGGCGAGGTTAAGCAGAACGGTACTTCATCGAATAATATTTCTGCAAATGATTATTATACATGGTCATCGGTTGTAAAATCAAATCTTACCGAAAACAGCGACAAAACGCTTACAAGGGTTGAAAGCACTTCAAACGGTGTTTTGGTTGAAAAATACCCCGCAGACGGCAAAACCTTGATTTCAAAATCAACAATCAAAAACGAACTTCCTATTTACGGCGGTTATTTCTCAGGCAGGGGTAACAACTATATTGTTTTCGGTCAGAACAACAAGGGCGAAAAGGATTCTGCAGAAATCGTAAGAATAGTAAAATATTCAAAAAGCTGGTCAAGAATCAGCGACTTCAAAATTTACGGTTCAAATACCTTTGAGCCTTTTAATGCCGGTTCACTTCGTATGATTGAACTTGACGGAAAGCTTTATGTTTATACATGCCACACGATGTATGCAGATTCAAATAAGCTTAATCATCAGGCAAATATGCTCTTTACTGTTGATGAAAGCACAATGAAAATTACTGATTCAATGTATGATGTGTCAAATCTTCAGGACGGATATGTCAGCCACTCGTTTAATCAGTTTATCAAAACAGACGGAACATATATTTACAGGGTTGACCATTCGGAATCAAGTAATTTTGTTATGAACGGCGGATATATTTCTGTTAATGGAATTACGCTTACAAAATACAATAAGAACGATAATTCAACAAAGGTTAATGTATGCGTACCTGTTAAGCTTGATATTCATTCAGGCAACTACACAGGAGCGTCAGTCGGCGGATTTGAGGTTGGCAGCGGAAACTGTCTTATTGCATACACAGAGGATATTTCATCTTCCTGCAGAAACAGAAACGCTTACATCAGCGTGACCGATAAGTACTTTAACAAAACAAATAATGTTGCACTCACAAACTATAAATCGGGTACGAAAGTAAGCTGTCGCACTCCGCAGCTTGTTAAAATTAACGAAAACCTTTTCCTTGTTATGTGGGAGGAGTATAATTTCTCAACAAATAAGGTTACAACAAAAGCAAAGACAATTGATTCAAATGCAAATACAATTGCATCTGCGACATTGCCTGTCAGACTTTCGGACTGTCAGCCTGTTATGTGCAGCGACGGCACGGTTAAATGGTATGTTTCCGACAATTCCGCTCCAAAATTGTACAGCATAAATCCGTATGATTTAACCAAGCGCCACGAACATACTTACACATCTGCTGTTACAAAACAGCCTACCTGTACCGCAACAGGCGTCAGAACATATACATGCACAACCTGCGGTGCAACAAAAACAGAAACAATCAACAAGCTTGCACATTCATACAAGCAGTATGTAACACCTGCTACAACAAGTTCAGACGGTTCAATTACTAAAAAATGCACAGCTTGCGGCTATTCGTCTTCAAACAGCAAAATATACAAAATAGCGAGCGTAAGCCTTTCTTCAACGGTGTTTACATACAGCGGAAATAACATTCTTCCGAGTGTAACTGTTAAGGACAGCAAGAACAATAAGCTTGTTGAAGGCAAGGATTACAGAGTTACTTATCCGACAGGAAGCATAAATGTAGGAAGATATTCCGTAAAACTTCAGTTCATCGGCAATTATTCGGGTTCAGTTAAAAAATACTATGATATTGTGCCAACGGTATCAAGTCTTACAAACACAACAGGCGGTATCAAGATTTCGTGGAACAAGGTTGACGGTGCATACGGCTACAGAATTTATCAGAAAACTTCAAACAGTTGGAAACGAATTAAGGACACAACCGCAACAAGCTTTACGGATTCGGCGGTAAGTGCAAATCAGACAAAGACTTACACAATCCGCTGTATTGATAAGAACGGCAAAACCGTCAGCGGCTTTAACTCAAAGGGTTGGTCGAAGAAATACACAGCCGCTCCGACAATTTCAAAGCTTGAAAACACAACAGGCGGCATTAAGCTTAGTTGGAACAAAATCGCAGGTGCATACGGCTACAGAATTTATCAGAAAACTTCAAACGGTTGGAAACGAATTAAGGACACAACCGCAACAAACTTTACGGATTCAGCAGTAAGTACAAATCAGACAAAGACTTACACAATCCGTTGTATTGACAAGAACGGCAAGACCGTCAGCGGTTTTAACTCAAAGGGTTGGTCGAAGAAATACACTCCTGTTGCTCCGACAATTACAAGGCTTTCGAACACATCAAAGGGTGTAAGCGTAACTTGGAATAAAATTGCAGGCGTTTACGGCTACAGACTCTACAGAAAATATGACGGCGGAAGTTGGACAAAGGTCAAAGATACAACTTCAACCTCTTTCACAGACTCCGGTGCAAAGAAAGGCAAGAAGGTAACCTACACAGTCCGTTGTATTGATAGAAAAGGCAAAACGGTAAGCGGTTTCAACTCAAAGGGGTGGTCAATTATAAGAAAATAGTATAATTCACTATGCCAATTTGTAAATATTTAAAGGTGATGTCGCATTAAGACCGCCTAAAAGAAAAAAACGACCAATCCGAAAGGGTTGTCCGTTCAACAAAAACAAAAAGCTGAGGACAATTTTCATGTTCTCAGCTTTCTTTTTATTACCATAGGAGGCGATTTTATTGTACATTTTTGGCGATTAGGCAAATGAATTTATCTAACAGGAAATGCATAAAATAGCAATAAAATAGTTTTCTCAATTGCAATAATTTTTGTGTTAGAACCATTTGGATTTTCTTCCGGATGGAGCCTCAGGCAACCAGAAGAGGAAAATCCGGCGGCCACTCGGGTCATACACTGCAGCGTAGATCAGATCCAATTCATCATCGAAGGCTTCATCCGGTGTGCGGTAACCAAGAATCTTACGCGGAAGCCCGTCCGCCTTTCTTAATCAGCTTATATTGGAAACGGGTATTCTTCTTGGAAAGCTGAACGGTAATGTTATCATAAGCAAGTCTGGTTTTCTTGATTTCCTTCAAGTTGCTATACTTGCTCATATCGTTGAGATAGCTTGCAAGTATCGTATCCTGCGTATGGCGGACAAGGATATAATCCTTTGTTTCGGCAAATTGCATCACGCACTCCGGCATACCGCCGACTACAAGATACTGACGGTAAAGCTGCATTGCGGCGTCGTGCAAAGCGGGCGGCAGAGGTGTATCAGTGTTAAATCACTTTTTAATCTGCTCTACCAAATCGTCCTCACCGAGCGCCAACATAAATTCCTCCATATCCATAGGATAAAGTGTTTTCATATCGACCTTTCCTACGGGAAAAGAGAATTTTGCTCTGTTGACCGCAACGCCGAGTAAGCTTCCTGCGACGATGATGTGATAATCCGGAGCGTTCTCGCAAAAGTATTTGAGCGAAGTCAACGCCCTTTCGCAGAGCTGCACCTCATCAAAGACTATCAGAGTTTTTTCTGTTACAATGGTCTGACCTGCGATATGAGATAAAATCGGTATGAGATAATCGGGGCTGATGTTTTCCTCAAAGGTTTCGTTCAGCTTTGGATTGGTTTCAAAGTTGAAGTATGCCACATTTTCATAGTGAGTACGCCCGAACTCCAGAATGGAATAGGTCTTTCCGACCTGTCTTGCGCCCTGTAAAATAAGGGGCTTGCGGTGAACGCTATCTTTCCACGCTTCCAAGAAGCCCATAATCTTTCTATACATAAGCAGTCCTCCTTAAAGGTACTGACCATAGTATAGCAGATGTTCGTGTAAAAATCAATGATATTTCCTTTAATTTTCGCACCAATTAACATGATTATTTTTGCTAACCTCTCACGATACGACACGAACACCGCAATTTCTGCATTTTATACTTCCCCGAACTTGGTCGTCATCAGCTTGTAAAGCTCGGTATTGCGGGGGAACTTGTTGACAAACGGCACAAGAGAACTGCCGACCTTGAGAATCCCCTGTCCTGCGCCGACATTCGTGATATAGCTGAGTTGAAGGTCGGAGATATTAAGGAGCTTGGTTGAGCATGAAGCTTGCGAAATCCACCGTTTTTGTCACCCATTCTTGTAACACGAGAAAAATAAGATTACAGGAATTTTAGACATAAAAAAAGAGCCCAATGGCTCAGATGTTAAAAATATTAAATAAGTAATTGTTATTGATTATCTTCAATTTTCTGATATACACTTACTTTTTAAGATTTACAAGAAGGTATCGTTTTATTCACTCCATGCTGTGGAGGGAAGTCGATTACTTGCTCTTTTAGTGAAACTTTCTTTGAAATTTTGTCGATAAACGGAATTTTTACATGAAGTCCTGTTGACCATGTTACATGATATGTTCCGAGTCTTTCAATTACATATGCGTGTGCCTGCGGTACTACCTTGACATTGCTTACAATTACTATAAGCAAAATTAAAAGGATGATACCTAAAATAATAAGTCCTAACATTATTTACCTCTCATTCTGTTACGGGTTCTACTATGAGCTTTACGCCCTCTATTGCAAGAACCTTAACTTTTGTTCCTTTTAAAAGCGGTGCTTTGTCGGACTTTACCGTCCAAGTTTCCGCACCAACTTTTGCCTGTGCTGTTTTGTCAATATCGGTTAAATCTGTGAGCATAAAACCGACTTGACCGATGTGGCGGTCTGCGTTTGTTCCCGTTGTTTTGTTACGCTTTTTAAAGCGTTTTACAAGCGGTCGTGTCACAATCAGCGATACAAGTGACACAACAAGGAACACCGCCGACTGGATTGTTATGTCGCTTGTGAATATAGTTGTTATGGCGGCACAAACCGAGCCGAGAACGAACCATATTGATACAAGCTGCGTTGTAAAGCCTTCGCAAAGCAACATAAATATTGCAAAGCCTATCCACACTATCGGCATATATTGCTCCATAAAGCTGTCACCCCCCTTTTCGCATAATTTTAACACAATATTATATATTGCTATTTTATGCGTTAACTGATTATTTTATATCTGTATTCCGCTTTATCCTTACAATTTCATGTAAAAAGGGCATAAAAATACCGACAAGTATTAGCATAGAACACCATTACTTGTCGGTAATAATTTTAATATCACATTCCTTGTTCAAAAATATAGAGATACAAATCTTCTAGGGTTGGGGATTGTGAGGACAGTTTATGATTTTCAGGGGGATTATCTGTGACTAATCTTACTACGATTTTATCATCATTATGATAGAGATTTGAAACTCGATAATTATCCTGAAAATATTTTAATTCTTCTTTTTCAATTTCCATCTCAACTACCTTATTTGCAATTTCATTTACAAGATTTTGGCAGGTATCGTGTGACACAAGTTTTCCCTGCTTTAGAAGTATAATCTCTTTAGCAATGAACTCGATATCGGACACAACATGAGTAGAAATGAGCACGATTTTATCTTCTGCAATTTCACTTCTTCCTTATTAATTTCGACTTCAAATACCTTATTTTCAATTTCTTTTGTAAGGTTGGTACAGGTATCATGCGACACAAGCTGACCGCTTTTGAGTAATATAATCTCCTTTGCAATAAACTCAATGTCCGACACAACGTGGGTTGAAATCAATACTATTTTATCCTCCGCAATTTCGCTTATAAAGTTGCGGATTCTTATCCTCTCTTTCGGGTCAAGCCCTGCTGTCGGCTCGTCGAGAATTAAGATTTCGGGATCATTTAAAAGGGCTTGTGCAATTAAGGCTCTCTGCT
>OMDM01000542.1_pt1 | contig 14939 bp, 13 predicted proteins | sample 1673801 | NCBI WGS metagenome assembly OMDM01 (sample SAMEA103958127, study PRJEB25191) | human gut metagenome | biome: human-associated habitat [ENVO:00009003]; feature: intestine environment [ENVO:2100002]; material: feces | place: Germany | collected 2013/2015 | reverse complement strand
AACGATCAGCATTCGATACATGGTTCCCCCTCCTTTGGCGGCAGATGGATGCGTACAATGGCAAGATCGCGCAGCTCATCGTTGATAAATTCAAGGCCGAAGTCTGGGCCGAACTGCAATTGCAGGCGCTTTTGGATGTTCAGCAGGCCGATGCCGAACCCGTGGGGCGTGATCTCACTGCGGGTCAGCTTTCCCAGCAGGTCCTCCGGGAACTGGGAACCGTTGTTCGTGATCTCCAGCAGTGTTTCCTCGGGGGTCAGGCAGCCGGTGATCTGCACGGTACAGGTGTCGGGGATTTCCTCCAGCGCGTAGTTGATGGCGTTTTCCACCAATGGCTGCAAGGTCAGCTGGGGCAGGGCTTGCTCGTACAGTGCGGGGGGCACTTCGTCCCGGAACTCGATGCGGTCATCGTAGCGCACCTGAATGATCGACATGTAGTTGCGCACGATCTCCAGTTCACTGCCGATGGTCGAGATCGTCTCCTTATGGCTCAGCGTCACGCGCAGCAGCGCGCCGAGGGCCTCGACCATCGTGGAAATATCCTTGTCGCCCAGCGCTTTGGCGCGCCAGTTGATAGAATCCAGCGTGTTGTACAGGAAGTGCGGGTTGATCTGGCTTTCCAAAAATTTGAACTGGGCGTCCTTGGCCAGCAGCTCATTGACGTAGTTTTTCTGGATAAGATCCTGCACATGCACGGCCATCTTGTCAAAGCGGCGGTGCAGCTCGCCAATTTCATCACTGCGGCTGCTGTAGTCAGCGTCACTCTGCGGCAGGGTCGTCTCGTCCTCGCCAAAGGCGTCCATCTTGCGGATCAGTGTGGTAAAATGCCCGGTGATGACATTGACGAGGTAGTTGAACAGCACCAGGCAGAGCAGCAGCACGACGAGCATGATGAGCAGCGCAAACAGCAGCGACACCCGCTGCGATACGATGACCGATGTGTAGGGGATCAGTGCTAAAAACTGCCAGCCGAATGCGGGCAGAGTGTCCTTAATGTAAAAGTAAGAGGCGTCGTCCAGATGAATGACACCGTAAGCGCCGGAAAACTGGCTGACGCGCCCGTTCAGGGATTGCAGCTCATTTTCGGGGAATGTGTCGGTGTGGAAAATCTCCTGCCCGTCCTTATATAAAATATAGCGGGTCGTGCCGCTTTGGTCCATCTGGGCCGTCGTGTCGGCAATGAGCTCGTTCAGATCGACATTGACCAGAATCGTCCCCAGTGTGTCCAGTTTCAGGTCCTTGGCCCGGCGGACATCACGGCAGAGGAATAATCCGCTGTCCTGGCAGTAGTCAGTGACCCAGGCCGGTGCGCCGTCAGCCGTGTGGGCGGCGTCCAGCAAATGCCGGATGCGCTCCGGCGCGACATTGGCCGACAGCACATAGTCGCTGCGGGAAACATAGCTGTCATTGTACAGGCTGATGTACCGCATGCCGGTGCCGTCCTTGAAATTATAATAGTAGTTCGGCACGGCGCTGCCCAGCGCGGTGAATGCGTTGTTTTTATCTATGTGGGTGGCATCCGGGTCGTCGGCAATGGCCAGATTTTCCTGGAGAACGGAATCGCCCAGCATGATGCGGGTCATGTTTTCCACAGTCTGCAGTCGGTCTGACAGGACCTGCGCGGAGTAGACAACCGTGCCGCGGGTGGAATTATACAAAAGCAAATCGTCGCTGCGGCGCACCAGCAGCATGCCGATGCCAAAGCCAGCCAGCATAAGGAACAGCAGCGCGATGATGATGCTCATGAATTTCTTCTTTAAAGAAATGTTGGAGAAAAACTGCTTTTGTCTTATAAAAAGGTCTTTTATCATATAAGGAAGATTCCCTTTGGTTCGATTTATTAGCGATTTGAACGGAAAAGCTCTATACGCCTCTAGTTTACTGGAGAAAATGCCGGATTTCAAGAGGGCAGGGTGGAAAAGCCGTTTTTTTGAAAGGTGTCGGTTTTTTGGTGGGCAAAAAAACCGGAAAGCACGGTTTTGTGCGCCGCAGAGAACGGAATTTTTTATTCCCAAGGCGGCGGTTTGCCGCTATAATAAGAGACAGAAACGAACGTTCGTGAAAACAAAAACCACTGCATTCCGGCTGCGCCGCACAGAAAACCGGCGAACAGCTAAACAAAAGGAGAATGACCATGAATAAGAAGTTTATCGCTGCTGCGATGGCAGGCACAATGGCACTGTCCCTTGCAGCGTGCGGCGGCTCCTCTGCCTCCACGGGCGAGTCCACTGCCGCCTCCACCTCTACCGATACGGCTGCTTCCTCTGCAGCGGAAACCTCCGCCGCCTCCGGCTCCATGTCCGTAGCTTGGTGGGGCAACCAGACCCGCAACGAGCGCACCCAGCAGGTGCTGGATACCTACGGCGAAGCCAACGGCATCAGCTTTGACGGACAGTTTGCCGAGTGGAGCGATTACTGGAACAAGCTGGCCACTGCCTCTGCCGGACACACGTTGCCGGATGTTGTACAGATGGACTACTCTTACCTGCAGCAGTATGTTTCCAATGGGCTGCTGGTTGACCTGACCCCCTATGTGGAGGATGGCACGCTGGACGTCTCCAACGTCAGCGAGACCGTTCTGAACTCCGGCAAGGTCGATGGCAAGCTGTACGCCATTCCTCTGGGCGTCAACGTTCCCGCCGTCATGTACAACAAGGATCTGCTGGACGAGAACGGCATTGAGATCCATGACAACATGACGCTGGACGAGTTTTACGATGTCTGCCGCGAGGTCTACGAAAAGACCGGCTACAAGACCGACGTATTCTACGGCAACGGCGCTGACTACTGCGCTTACGTGCTGCGCGGTGAGGGCGGCCACCTGTACAACGGCAGCGAGATCGGCGCTACCGAGGAGCAGATCGAGGCATTCTTCGACATCTACGAGACCGGCATTGCCGAAGGCTGGGCCTGCGACCCCGCCATCTATGCCGAGCGCACCATCGGCACCCCGGAGCAGATGCCGCTGGTCTACGGCTCCAGCCCCTCTACCATGAGCTGGTGCTCCTTCACCTGGTCCAACGCGCTGTCCGCCCTGCAGAACGCCGCCGGTGACAACTTCACCATCGAGATGACCACCTGGCCGTCCAAAGATCCCAAGACCTCTGACTACCTGAAGCCCAGCATGTTCTTCTGCATCACCGCCGATTCCACTCAGCCCGGGGAGGCTGCCAAGCTGCTGAACTACTGGACCAATGATGTTGACGCCAACAAGACCCTGCTGGGTGAGCGCGGTATCCCCGTCTCCTCTGAAACGGCCAACGGCATCAAGGATCTGCTGGATACCTCCAGCCAGAAGGCGGTTGACTTCGTCAACAATGTTGTCACCCCGAACTCCACCCCCATCGATGCTCCTTCCCCGGAAGGCTCTGCGGAAGTCATCCAGCAGGTCAACCAGCTGGTTGAGAAGGTCTGCTACGGTGAGCTGACGGCCAAGGAGGCTGCCGCCCAGCTGCTGAGCGCCGGAAACGCTGCCCTGAACAAGTAATTTTATAAATGGTAAGGCAGCACCGAACGGTCATGGCTGAAAAGCCCCACACCGTTCGGTGCTTCTCTAAGAAAGGAGAATCCCGCCATGACGAAAAAGGCAGCGGCGGCTAAAAGACCGCGGTTGGACGCGGAGACCAAGGCCGGTCTGGCGTTCACATCCCCGTTTATCATCGGTTTCCTGCTCTTTATGATCGTGCCGATGATGATCTCTCTCTACTACTCTCTGTGCGATTACAACATTTTGTCGGCCCCGGTATTTGTGGGGCTTAAGAACTACATCAAGATGTTCTCTGACGAGGTGTTTTTCAAGACGATTGGGGTCACCTTCTTCTACGCACTGATTTCCGTGCCGCTGCGCCTGGCGTTCGCGCTGCTGGTCGCCATGCTGCTGCTCAATAGCAGCCGTCTGACCGCCTTCTACCGCGCCGCGTACTACCTGCCCTCCATCATCGGCGGTTCGGTGGCTGTCTCCATCCTGTGGAAGCGTATGTTCGCCATCGATGGCGTCATCAATAAAGTATTGGCTGTCTTTGGCATGAAGGACCCCGTGTCCTGGCTGGGCGATAAAAACACCGCTATCTGGACCTTGATTTTGCTGGCTGTCTGGCAGTTCGGCTCCTCGATGCTGATTTTCCTGTCCTCGCTCAAGCAAATTCCGCCATCTCTGTATGAGGCTGCCAGCATAGACGGTGCAGGCAAATTCCGCCAGTTTTTTAAGATCACGCTGCCCCTGCTGACGCCCACCATCTTCTTCAACCTCGTCATGCAGATGATCAACGGCTTCCTGGCCTTTACCCAGTGCTACATCATCACCCAAGGCAAGCCGATGAACTCCACGCTGTTCTACACCGTTTATATGTATCAGCAGTCCTTTGAGTATTACAACACCGGCTACGGTGCTGCGCTGGCCTGGGTCATGCTGCTGATCGTCGGCCTTATCACCGCAGTCCTGTTCGCTACCAAGCGGTTCTGGGTCTATGAGGAGGGTCTCTGATGAATACCAAAACAAAAAGAAAAGTCGGCAGCATTGTCTACAATGTGATCGTCTGCTTCTTCGGCCTCATCATGCTGTACCCGCTGGTCTGGATGGTCATGAGCTCTTTTAAAGAGACAAGCACCATCTTTACGACGGCCGGCAGTCTGATCCCCGAAAAGGCTACGCTGGAAAACTACGTCAACGGCTGGAAGGGCTTCGGCAAGGTCAGCTTCGGGACCTTCTTCTCCAACTCGATGTTTATTTCCGTCATTGCTACTGTCGGTACGGTCATTTCCTCCTCGTTGGTGGCCTACGGCTTCTCCCGCTGCAAGTTCAAGGGGCGCGGCCTGTTGTTTGCCGCTATGCTGGTTTCTATGATGCTGCCCGCACAGGTGCTGATGATCCCGCAGTATCTGTGGTACCAAAAGCTGGGCTGGGTCGGCACCTATCTGCCGCTGATCGTGCCGTACTTCTTCGCCATCCAGGGCTTCTTCGTTTACCTGATCCTGAACTTCATCGACGGCATCCCTAAGGATCTGGACGAGGCCGCCCGCATTGACGGCTGCTCCTACTTCGGCATTTATCTGCGCATCATCCTGCCGCTGATCGTGCCGGCGCTGATTACCGCCGGCATCTTCTCCTTCATGTGGCGCTGGGATGACTTCCTCTCCGCCCTGCTGTATGTCAAGGAATCCGTCCGCTATCCCGCGTCCCTGGCGCTGAAACTGTTCTGCGACCCGGGTTCTTCCTCTGACTACGGCGCTATGTTCGCCATGTCCACCCTGTCCATTATCCCGGCGGTTACGATTTTCATCGTGTTCCAGAAATATCTGGTCGAGGGCATCGCAACGTCCGGTCTGAAAGGCTGATTTTCTGGAGGTTTACTCGTATGGAAAAGACAATGAAGGCTGTTGTTACTTACGCACCCGGCGACAACCGGTATGAAGATTTCCCTTTTCCTGAACTGGAGGACGGTGAGGTCCTGCTGAAGGTCAAGGCCTGCGGCATCTGCGCCGGCGACCTGAAGGCATTCCACGGCGGCATCCGCGTCTGGGGCACCTCCGAGGCGGACCGCTACATGGAGCCGCCCTGCATCCCCGGCCATGAATTCTACGGCGAGGTCGTGGACATCAAGGGCGAGGTCCCCGGCATTGCCATCGGTGATGATGTCTGCGCCGAGCAGGTCGTGCCCTGCGGCCACTGCCATTTCTGCCGCACCGGCAAATACTGGATGTGCCAACGCAGCGCTGTGTTCGGCTTCAAAAAATATGCCAACGGCGGTTTTGCCGAGTATGTCAAGCTGCCCAAAACCAGCTTGAAGCATGTTCTGCCCAAGAGCTTTACGAAGGAGCAGAGTGTTCTGGTTGAGCCGATTGCCTGCGGCATGCACGCGCTGGAACAGGCCAATATCCGGCATGACGATGTGGTCGTCATCGCGGGTCTGGGCGCTATCGGTACCTCGATGTGCAACATTGCCAACCTCAAGATGCCCAAGCTGGTCATCGGCCTCGAAGTCCGCGAGGAGCGTGCCCGCCGCGCCAGGGAGTACGGTGCCGACATCGTGCTGAATCCCGTTGAGTGCAATGTGGTCGAGGAGATCATGAAGCTGACCGGCGGTCTGGGCTGCGACGTTTATGTCGAAGCCTCCGGCAGCCCCAAGAGCGCCGCGCAGGGCCTGAACTGCCTGCGTAACCACGGCCGCTATGTCCAGATGGGCGTTCTGTCCGATCTCTGCCAAGGTCTACCCCGCCGTTATCCGCGGCATCGAGAAGGGTCTTATCAAGACCGACGGCCTAATTTCTCACTGCTTCAAGCTGCAGGACTGGGCCAAGGCTTATGAAACCGCCGAAAAAGACCCCGCTGCTGTCAAAATTATGCTGGAGCCGTAACCGCCCCGCAATCAGCTGAAAATGCCCTCCGGTCCTGCCGGAGGGCATTCTTGAAATAGGAGGATTTTTGTATGAAATACGGATGCCGCGCCCACGATTACGGTAGCTTTACCGCGCAGGAATTGGCACGCACGCTGGCAGACCAGGGTTATAACGCTGCTCAGCTTGCCATGCCCAAAGCCATTCGGGGGATTGCGGATATGAACGGTATCTCCCCGGAACAGTTGGAAGAAATTCGCACCGCGTTTGCTGAGGCAGATGTGGAGATCACCGTGCTGAGCTGCTACCGCGATTTGAGCAGCCCGGACGACGGGACGCGGACGGCTGCCGTGGCGGATGTCTGCCGCGCCCTGCACTACCAGAAGGCAACGGGGGCAAAACAGGTCGGAAGCGAAAGCTCCTGCCGATTTCTGACCGAGGAGCAGAAGGCGGCAGAGCTGCCCTTGCTGACCGACAGCATCCTGCGCATCGTAGAGCAGGCCGCAAAGCTGGATGCCTGCTTTGCGCTGGAACCGGTATTTGTACACGCACTGGACACGGTGGAAAAGCTGCGCACGCTGAAGGAGACCGTAGGCGACGGGGCACATTTTCATGTGATTTTTGACCCTGTTAATGTCCTGACGGCTGAGAATGTGGACAACCAAGATGCTCTGTGGCCCGCCTGGTGCGAGGTTATTGGCAAAGACCTGGCTGCCGTCCATGTGAAGGACGCCGTGCTCCACCCCGACGCGCCGCGCACCCCTACCGCCCTGGGGGCGGGGCAGATGGATTACACCGTCATCCGTGAATGGCTCCACCGCGGCCATCCTACCGCCGCCCTGCTGCGGGACGAGGTCATTCTCCCCGTCGCGCAGGAAGATTTGGCATATATGCGGACACTGTGAAAAACATCGGGGCGTAGGAGTGCTGTATCGCCTTTGCCCTGACTGATCCTTGCCAATGCAGACTACTGCGGTACGGCGGAATATCCGCAAATCATCACCGCAGGGCAACTTGAAGCGGCAGAACAAATCCGAAAAAGCAAGACCGTCACCTACTCGGCAACGCTGAAACCATTTCGCAAAGATATGCAGTGCGGATGCTGCGGTGCAAGTCTTTACTGGCATTCCAAAAGAAATCAATGGTTTTGCCGTGAATGCGGGATGTGGTCGAAGCCGACACAAACAAAGGAAACTTTCAATAGCATTGTGGAAAAACTGCGATGGCTCCAACAGAACTCAGAACTCATCCATCCGCCAGCGGGCAAGGCAAATGTGCAGTCAATGGAAATTGTTCTGCTGGATAGGGAGATTGGACAGGTTCTGCTGGATGCAGAACCAGATGCTGATGCGCTAATCACTAAAATCCTGAACCGGGCGGAACTGGAATATGAATTCTGCTCTGCAGGAGATGCCAATCCGGCAACTATGCAAATACGAAAAGCTTGTGCCGAGTATAAACCGACAGATGGCTTCCCACATACCTTTTATAAGAAGGTCGTCAGCAAGGTCATCCTGTACCGTGACACCCATGTTGAATTCAAACTGCAGAACGGACAAATTGTGTAAAGAGAAAAGCCATGAGCAACATGAGGATCATTGAGATTCCCGCATCTATGAGGGAAAACGCCGGACGGAAAAACACGGTGCGCAAGCTGCGGGTGGCGGCCTACTGCCGCGTCAGCACCGAGGAAGAAGAGCAGCAGGGCAGTTTTGAAATCCAGAAACTGTACTACACCGAAAAAATCAATTCCACCCCGGAGTGGGAAGTCGCGGGCATCTACGCGGATGACGGTATCTCCGGCGTACATACCAAGAAGCGTGACGGTTTTAACCAGATGATTCAAGACTGCAAGAAGCGCAAAATCGACCTTATCCTGACGAAATCTATTTCACGGTTTGCCCGCAACACGCTGGACAGCATCCAGTACGTCCGAATGTTGAAGCAGATGGGAATTGCGGTGGTATTTGAAAAGGAAAACATCAACACTGCCACTATGAACTCTGAGATGATCCTCACCGTACTGAGCGCCTTTGCCCAGGCTGAAAGCGAGTCTATCTCCCAAAATGTTGCCCGCGGTAAGCGCATGGGATATAAGCACGGCAAATTTGCCTTCCCTTACGGCAGGATTATCGGCTATCGAAAAGGGGCAGACGGCAAGCCAGAGATCATCCCGGAGCAGGCGGAAGTCATTCGGCTGATTTTCAACAGCTACCTGCAAGGCGACAGCCTGCAAAGCATCAAGACAAAGCTGGAAACGGCGGGCGCACTCACAGCCCGCGGCAACACCGAATGGTCAGCGCAAAGCATCCAGCGCATTCTGCAAAATGAAAAATACTGTGGTGACGTATTACTACAAAAGACCTTTACCGAGGATGTGCTGACGGGGGTACATAAGAAAAACACCGGGCAACTTCCGCAATATTACATTGAAAATTACCACGAGGGCATTGTCAGCAAGCAGATATTCCGAGAGGTGCAAGCCGAGATTGCCCGCCGAAACAGCAAGTCGGCGGCCAACCAACGCAAGCGCCGCCGGGGTCGCTATAACAGCAAATATGCCTTGACCGAACGGCTGGTCTGCGGTGACTGTGGCAGCCCTTACAAGCGGGTGACTTGGAATATCCACGGCAGAAAGCAAATCGTCTGGCGGTGCGTGAATCGCATCGAGTATGGCACGAAATTCTGCGGCAGCTCACCGTCCATCCCGGAAGAAAAACTGCACCGTGCAATTCTGAAAGCCGTGCAGGATTTGGCTGCAAACTTCACCGATGAAGTCGCTGCCCAGATCAACGGCATCCTGCATAGCATCCAAACCGGCGAAAGCATAAAGCCTAATTTGCAGGAGCAACTGGAGCAGACCCAACAGGAATTTGACCGCCTGCTGGAAATGTCCTTGGACTTCGATGAGGATACTCCGTTTCTGGATAACAGGTTGAAAAAGCTGAATAATAAAATTAAGAGCCTGAAAAAAGCCATCGAGGAAAGCGCCGCCCGACAGGAAAAAGCCAGACAGCCGGAGATGCTGCTGTCAGCCAAGGACTTACAAATCCAAGAATATGATGATGCGCTGACTGCGCGAATCATTGAGAAAATCACGGTGAGGTCGCGTAATGAAATTGAAATACGGTTTACAGGTGACTACAAAAAGACCGTTACACTGAGGTGAAAGCTAAAGATGTGGTATCTATCCATAAAACATTTGGCGTAGAGAACAAATCAATAACTGTAGCAGCAAAATGTTCCCCATATAATTGCAGTACGAGAACTCAAGTCAAGCGCTTAAACGCTGAGCGAGAAAATAGATTTCTCTGCCAAATGATCCCTTTCGCTTGATAAATGGGGGAATAAATTGCTATAATAATCTTGTAAAAATTCCCCAAGGAGTAGCTATGGAAAACACATACTCAAAAATTCAAGAGCTTTTGCACCAAAAAGCGGATTTCCAAGCCAGACTAAATTTACTTCCCTATGATGGTACGCCGGAAGTGAAAGACAGAGATGGGCAAAAATATCTCTATATCCGTAAGCGTGTTGGAAGTCGGTTAACATCGACCTATGTAGATGTATATTCCGAGGATTTATACCAGTTGCTTCTGCGCAACAACCGCGAAGCGCGCGAATTACGGAAACAAATTCGACATATCGAAAAAGATTTGGCTGCGTTGGGATATGCGGAAGCCGACTTGCCACCGCGCGTAATGTTGAATCTGGATTTTGCCAGAGCCAACATGAAGGCCAATATTTATGATCAGGCTGTGCTGGAAGGCGTGGCGACGACTTTCCCACAGACAGCGGATATTATCGATAACGGCATTGTGACCGGTATGACTGCCAGCGATGTACAGAAAATTTTGAATCTGAAACACGCATGGGAGTTCATTCTCGATAAAGACGTATTGAACTATACAACAGATTATCATATTCTGTGCCACATTGCGAAATTGGTAAACGAGGGCTTTTATACAGATGGAGGACGAATTCGTGGTGTGCCGGTTACGATTGGCGGAACTTCGTATGTGCCGCCACTTCCGATTGAGACCGTGGTAAAAGAAGCGATTGACAAAATCGTCAGTGAAGATGCAGATGATGTAGACATTGCCATTCGCTTGTGCTTGTATTGCATGAAAACTCAAATCTTTAATGATGGCAACAAACGAACGGCAGTGATTTTCGCGAACCACTACATGATTTCAAAAGGAAAAGGGCTGATTGTTATCCCAGAGAAGGATGTTCCTGAATTCAAGAAATTGCTGGTAGCGTATTACGAAAACCGGGATAACGGAGAAATCCATACATTTATGCGGCAGCAATGCTGGAGAACCTTTTAAGTGTAGGGAACGGAATTTGGAATAAAAAGCAAATAAATTCCCCAAAAGTGTAATGATGGGGAAAAATAAAGAGAGCAAAACCCCAGAAATAGCCAGACTTCTGAATGTCCGCGAGGAAAATTTCTTTACAAAACTAGAAACGCCGAAGGATTTTATCCGGACATTGATCTGGTATGACTGGTAACATGGCTACAGCGGAGGCGTTCCAATTGATATAATTTTGCTCTTTTACAATTTTGATGGAGTTGGCGATTTTTTTGAAGGAGCGCGCGGTAATAAGCCCTACGATTTGGAACGGATGCTTAGAATCTATCTCGTACAGAATCTGTATAATCTCTCGGATATGGCAACCGTAGCGGAGGTAATTGACAGCCGTGCCTTTTCGGATTTTTGCGGAGTAGAATCAATCAATCAGGTACCGGACGGAGATACGCTGGGGCACTTTCGGAACATTCTGCTGCGCAACGGAATCCAGCAGGAACTATTTACACAGGTTGTGGAACTGTTGATGCAGCGCGGTTTGATTCTGAAGCGCGGCACGATAGTCGACTCCACATTTATTGAGGCGCCTTCCTCTACCAAGAATGAGAAAAAAGAGCGTGACCCTCAGGCGCATTCAGCAAAGAAGGGCAATACCTGGCATTTTGGCTACAAAGCCCATGTCGACGTGGATAAGGAAAGCAGGCTGGTTCATACAGTAAAGGTAACAGCAGCCAACGAGCACGATGTCACTGTAACTTCTGAGCTTCTTACCGGAGAAGAGGAAGAGGTTTATGGGGACAGTGGCTATCTCGGAGCCGAAAAACGTCCTGAAGCACTGAAAAAGAACAAAGGCGGTAAGTCTGTCCGCTACAAAATCAATCGCTGTCCCAGCCAAAGTAAGAATAAGTCTGCGCGCTCTCAGGCACAAATCAAGCGTCGTGAGCATGAAAAGTCCTCTGTACGTGCCAAAGTCGAGCATGTTTTTGCTGTAGTCAAGCTGCAGCTTCGTTTCCGAAAGACACGATACCGAGGGCTACAAAAGCAAATTGCAAAAATGAATATTATATTTTCTTTGGCAAACTTGACTTTAGCTGACAGACCTTGTCTGACGGCCTGATTAAATTTTGCCCTGCAAGCAGTTTTGGGAGAGCGTCCGGCCTTTTTTGTGAGTCAGACGCTTTTCTGTTTCTGGAAATTGTATTGTGCGGTGTTGCCTTAGAATTTGAGTTCGCTATATTACCAATGCAAAATTTATTTACGTACAACTTTCTCCAACCCCGCGGCATGGGTTATGGCGGGTTTGCAAAGATGGTTAAAGGAAGCTACAACGCGACCGACGCCAAGCATTGAAATGACTGTACCTAAGCCGATGCCGAGCAGCGGATCGCCGAAGAACGCACCGACAAGCAGGGAAACAGCAACACAACCGCAGTCAAAAATATTTTTGGTAAAGCCAAGCTCACGACCGCAGCGGCGGGCGATGCTGTTCACGATACCGTCGCCGGAATTGGGGATGAGCTGCATATCCACTGTCATGGCGGCACCAATGCCGGTCAGCACAATGCCCGCCAGCAACACAAGCAGATCTGTGGGCAGATAGCCGTGTTCGTAGGGGATTACCGCTTTGAACAAATTCATAAACCGCGTAAACACCAGACTCAGCGGCAGCTGCAGCAGATCCAGGCAGCTGCGGTCTTTGCCGTTTATAATCATCTGCGCAGCGATAAAAAGACAGTAGATCACAAACGTCATGTCACCAAAATTCACTCCTGCGCCCTCGCTGATCGTGTAGGCTACGGGCATAATTGCTGAGGAGCCAAGCCCGGCCTTGATGTTCAAAATCAGCCCCATAGCCAGAACCAGCATACCGAACAGATAGAAAAAACAGCGTGCCGGAATATGTTTTTGCTTCATGGTGTTGTCTCAGCCTTTTGAAAATGATTTATGTGATAACGTTTTCATTATACACCCTGCGATATAAAATTGCTACAGCGATTCTTTTGACAAGTTCCGTGACATCTGCTCTCATTGCAGATAAAATTATCGGTCTGCCCTTTCATTTTTCTGCAATGGCCGGGGTGCGATGTGCCGGATTTTCGTCGTTTTGCAAATGTTTGCATAGCCAAATTTAAACAAAAGCACGAAAATGTGCAGCACATATTGACAAATCTGAGCAACAGGAGTATATTTTGGGCATAAGATTTCTGGTGGAACCGCAAAAGCGCGGAAAACTCCATCGGAATTTATATTTGCCCTTGATTGCAAACGTTTGCAATCAAGAATCAAAACCGGACAACAAAGCAGAAAAACCGGTGCAGACAGGGCAAGACCTCCCAATTTGCCCGCCTTCACACCGGAAAAAAGGAGGCAAAGCCCGCACACATTCCTTCCCCCGCAGCCCCGCGCGCTGACCCAACACAAAATCAAGGAGAAAACACTATGAAACGCATTGTATCCTTTGTTATGGCCGCCGGTATGGCTTTGAGCCTGGCCGCTTGCGGCGGCGCAGCTTCCAGCACCGCCTCCACCAGCACCTCTGCCCCCGCTGCTTCCTCTGCAGCAGCTGCCGACAGCGGCGAGATTCTGATCGGTTGCCTGCAGGACATCACCGGCAACACCTCCGGTCTGGGTCTGTCCGTCCAGAAGGGCGCACAGGCTGCCGTCGATGAGATCAACGCCAACGGCGGCATCAACGGCAAAAAGATCGTGATGAACACCTACGACACCAAGGGCGACGTCACTGAGGCTGTCAACTCCTACATCACCGCTGTGACCGTGGATCAGGTTTCCCTGATCGTCGGACCCCCGGTTGCCAACATCGCCAACGCCATCAGGCGACGACGTCGATTACAACGTCAGGTCGATGCTGTTCAAGTGGCGCGGCTACGGCGTGCGCATCGATGGGCCCACCGACACCGCCGTCACCGTCGATAAGGTCGCGCTGATCGTCGGACCTCCCGTTGCCAACATCGCAAACGCCATCAAGGAAACCTCCGAGGGCTATGACGTACCCGTTGTCGGTCTTGCCATGGACCCCGCCTGCCAGACCAAGAGCGAGGGCGTTCCCTACAAGAATATGTTTGCTTTGCAGCCCAGCGCCACCACGCAGGGCGACATTATGGCAGCCTTTGCCGTAAAGAACGGCTACAAGACCTTCGGCATCCTGTACAATCAGGAGAACGCCTACTCCGTTTCCCTGCTGGCTCCCTTTGTGGATCGCCTTGCTGAGGAGAACATCACCGTGGACAACAGCATGATCGTTGCCTACGGCGCTGCCGACACCGACTACAAGACCCTGCTGCTGCCCTTAGTCAACGCCAATGTGGACGCCATCTACTGCCCCAACTACACCCAGCAGCTGGTCGCCATTGAAACCGCCGCTACCGAGCTGGGCTACAAGGGCAAGATCATCACCGGTCTGGACGGCGCGCCCGGCTTCAACACCACCTACGGCGGCGACTGCTCCAACATTTACTACATCAACAACATCAATACCGAGGACGAAACCATCGCCGCCAAGATCGCCGAGATTCAGAACGACGTCAGCGCCCCCAACAAGTACTTCCTGGGCTACGACATCGTGATGGCTGCTGCGGACTGCGTTGCTAAGGTCGGCACCGACTACACCGCCCTGCACGATGCGCTGGAGAACCTGAGCTACGAGGGCGTTACCGGCAAGATCACCATCGATCCCACCACCCATATGCCCACTGGTATGAGTATGTATATGTACACCTACGACAACCAGACCCCCGTTATGCTGGAGCAGTTTGCCGGCTAAACAACGTCTGCGCGTCCTTTATCCGTAACATCTGAACAGGCAGCCCCGCGGATTCGTACCGCTTTGGCGGGGCTGCCTGCTTTTTTCTAGGAGGCAAATCAAGTATGTCGCTGCAAGTCATCATAAACGGCATTGCAACCGGCTCGATCTATGCATTGATCGCCACCGGCTTTGCACTGATTTTCAATGTTTTAAAGTTTTCCAACTTCTCCCATGGTGCCACTATGACAGCGGCAGCATTTATCGCCTACTTTCTGGTCTCCAGCAAGGGGATGGGGCTGGTTTCCACCCTGCTGATTGCGGGTCTGGCAGGCGCGCTGATCTCGCTGTTCGGTGAGTTTGTCGGTTTCCGCCGCATTTTGAAAAACCACTCGGCACCCACCTATTTCTTTGTGTCCTCCATCACGCTGGGCACCTTGTACGAGGGTCTTGTCACCATCAAGGCAGGCTCCAATTTCTTCAACTTCCCTTCCTTTTTTAAAAGCCCCACCGTCAATGTGGCAACGCTGGTC
>OMDM01000538.1_pt1 | contig 15029 bp, 10 predicted proteins | sample 1673801 | NCBI WGS metagenome assembly OMDM01 (sample SAMEA103958127, study PRJEB25191) | human gut metagenome | biome: human-associated habitat [ENVO:00009003]; feature: intestine environment [ENVO:2100002]; material: feces | place: Germany | collected 2013/2015 | reverse complement strand
TGCCTTTACTTCACGCTCGGCGGTGAAAACCTCGCCGTGTTCGGTCACACGTTGTCTGGATTTTATTTGTTGTTGCACTTAATCACCTTTTGTATTTAAGCAATTTATTCGGATAAAAATTGTCCATCATACAATAATAATAGCACAAAATTGCTCAATTAGCAACGATTTTATGAGATAATTTCATAAAATGCAATCAGAGGTGTGCTGTATGAATGAATTTGGCAACAGGCTGAAGAAAATCAGAATAGAAAAGAATATGTCGCAAAAGGATTTTGCGGCACGGGCGAATATAGATAAAAGCATGATGTGCAGATATGAAAACGGAGATAAGCGTCCGAATTACGATGCTCTTTACTCAATTGCAAGAGAACATAATATATCGCTTGACTATCTTTGCGGCTTACAGCAATCCGGAACGGTTTCGCTTATCGGGCTTACGGATGGACAGGCTGACTGTGTGCGTTTGCTTATAGACGCTTTTCACGAATACAACAATACAGTAAGAAAAAGGCTCAGCGATGAGCAGTACAGGGTACTCGGTCAGATACTGGCGGAATTTCTGAAATAAATGCAAAACACCGCCTGCACGAAAACCGTGCAGGCGGTGCTTGAAAATCGTATAAGAAAAAGCGGTCACGGGGCTCTATCTGTCCCTGTGACCGCCGTTTTTTTATTTATGTCTGCTCACGCTTTTTAAGTATCTTCGGGAATGTAACGGCGAAAATGGTTGTACAGCAGATCGCCGAAGTCGCATCGGCTACCGACTCGGCAATGTATACGCCCTCCACACCGAAGAAAGTCGGGAGGAAAAGAGCGAGAGGGATAAGCAGTATAACTTTGCGCAGAAGGGCTATGAACAGTGAAATTTTAGCCTGACCGAGAGCAACAAACATACTCTGGCAGGTACGCTGAAGTCCGAATATCGTCATACCTGTAAGGAACAGCGGCATCATTCTGCCGACTGTTTTTATAAGTGCGGTATCGTCTGTGAACATTCCTGCGACAAATTCGGGGAAGGTGATCATAAACAGGTTTGACAGGGCGAAGAACGAGAACATAATTATTACGGAATATTTGAAGCAGAGGCGGACGCGGTCGGTGTTGCCCTTGCCGTAATTGTAGCTGACTATCGGAACAAAACCCTGCGCAAAGCCGCTCAGAGGTACGGCGGCAAACTGCATTGCGCTCTGCATTACCGTAAGGGTGCTGACGTATATATCGCCGTATGTGCTCAGCGAGCCGTTGAGGACGAAGCCGACAAGACTTTCCGTACTTGCCATTATAAACGGGGCGATGCCAAGAGCGAACAGCGAGCCGATTATCTTTATATCCGGCTTAAGATATTTCGGCTTTATTTTCAAAGTCGCTTTGTCGGATACAAGAAAGCCGACTATTACAAAGGCGCTTACAGCCTGCGATATTACCGTTGCGAGAGCGGCGCCCGTTACACCCATACCGAACACATAGATAAAAAGCGGGTCAAGTCCGATGTTCAGCACTGCGCCGATTATTACGGCTATCATTGAAATTCCGGGTCTGCCCTGTGCATTTATGAACGAATTAAGTCCGGTTGCGAACATTACGAACAGCGTGCCTGTAAGGTATACCGAGAGGTAGTCTGTGGCATAGCCGATAGTAGCATCGCTTGCGCCGATAAGGCGGAGCAGGGGATCCATAAAGATGTAGGTTATGCCCGATGTTACTACAGTAAACAGCACGAGCAATGAAAAGCCGTTGCCGAGTATCCTGTGCGCTCTTTCACGGTCGCCCTTGCCGAGCGCTATTGAGGCAAGCGGAGCGCCGCCACCGCCGACTATCTGTGAAAATGCCGAGATAAGAATGATTATCGAGCTTGTAATACCGATACCTGCCAGTGCATCAGTGCCGATAATCTCTATATGGCCGATGAAGACCCTGTCAACTATGCTGTACAGCAGGTTTATAAGCTGTGCCGCAAAGCCCGGCAGTGCCATTTTAAGTATAAGTGGCAGCATCGAGGCAGTGCCGAGCCGTTCTTCGTATTTGTTATCCATTTAAAGTATCTCCGTGTTTTGTCTTTCTATTTATAGAGTATAGCACTTAAATCATAAAAAGTCAAAGCAGGGCGGGTGGCTGAAAGCCACTGTAAATTCCGCCTTTAGAAATGTTTGAGGTTGGCTGAGCGTGGCAAAACGGCGGGCGGCTGTGAGCCGGTTCAAATTCCGCCTTTGAAAATGTCTGAGGTTGGCGAGGCTTGCGTTATCGGCGGGTATTAAAACGTGTATGGTTTTAATTGTTCAGATTTATATGTCAATATTACCTTTTACGAGTGAGCAGTAAATTGGTTTTTTACTTTGTACTTGTTATTATAAAAACAAAAAGACAGCGCCGCCCGGCACTGCCTTTAATGTTTATAAATTTATTGCAATTACGCCTGTTCGCTTGGAGCAAAGCCTGTTCTTTTCAGAGCCTTTGAGATTGCGAGAGCGGCAAAGTATGCGAGTACTACGCTGACTATATCCTTTATAAGATAGGGAGCGGATACAAGCAGGAAGCTCGATAATAAGTCCTTGCCCGCTACAAGCGCATATTGTACAAATCCGCAGATATGGCAAGCGGCAACGCCAAGGATACCCATTGCTATTCTCAGCGGTACACGGAATTTCTCAGGCATATTTCTGAAGGATATTCCGCTGATTGCCGCCATAGCGATAAAGCCGATTATAAATCCGCCCGTAGGACCTACTATTGATGCGATTCCGCCCTTGAAGCCGCTGAATACCGGAACGCCTACCGCGCCGAGCAGAACGTATACGAGCGTTGATACGGTTGCCCTTGCCGTGCAGAGATAAAAGCCGCAGAGAGCTACCGCAAAGGTCTGTAATGTAACCGGTACGCCGGAGGGCATCGGGATCGCTATCTGTGAAAGTATAGCCGTGATTGCCGCAAAGAGCGCGCATAGTACGATGGTTGTGATTTTCTGTCTGTTCATATTTTTGTTTCCTTTCCTTGTGTCGAATTGACTATAACAGGATACCACCGCCTGCCGTCACTGTCAACTGAACTGCACAAATAGGTGACAATTGAGAGCGGCTTAGGCTTAACTTAATAACCTAATTGTACAAATTAACTAAAAGTTGTGTGGTAAATGTGTGAAAAATGCAAATTGATTTTTTGGCGGGCAGAGGTTATAATTAACTTAATTGAGAATGTTGTAAACGTTTAACAACACTCATAAGAATGAAACATATACAATTTGTTTGGAGGTAATTAAAATGAAGATGAAAAGATTCATCGGTGCAGCAGCTGCAATGGCAGTAGCAGGCACACTTACAGTAGGCGCAGCAGCAGAAACTTATAATGCTTATATCGGTTTCCAGACAACACCCTACTCATTCAGAAACTCTTTTGATGACGCTACATATGGTAAGGACGTTGCAGACGGCAAGTACTTCAACAGCGTAATCGTATGGGGCGGTAACGACCCTGAAACATTCCCTCAGTATGAAGACAAATTCGATGATGATATGCCGGATGGTAGTGGCGGCTATGTTATTCCTGCTACATACACAGATGTAAAGATCGACAAGGACGGCACATACAAGGTTGGCATTACTGACTTTGACTGGGCACTCGATGGTTCTTCTGCATTCAACCTTCTGTTTGTTTCAACAGATATTCCTTTTGATAAGGACGCAGGCGAAGACGGCGCATCTATCGCTAAGTTCTCTGACTGCAAGATCATCGTTGATGGTACAGTAACATCAGAAGTTGCTGATCCTATCATTGATACAGAAGACGGTAAGAAGTCAGGCCATACAAAGGTTCTGTTCGCTAACATCTGGAACAAGGATCTTGAGAGCTATGCAGGTGCATACCCCACAAAGTCTTTAGAGATCGAATTTACAGTTTCAGGTCTCGGCGGCGGTGAAGAAGATACAACAGCTCCCGCTGATACAGATGCTCCCGCTACAGATGCTCCTACAACAGGCGATTCTACAAAGCCCAGCACAAACACAGGTGTTGAAGGTATTGCAGTAGTTGCAGGTGTTGCAGTTCTCGCAGCAGGCGCAGTAGTAGTTGCTAAGAAGAGAAAGTAATCTTTAACAGAGATTAACGAATAATTACAGCCCTCATTCGTGAGGGCTGTTTTAATATCACGACCGAAAGAGGAAATATGAAGAGATCTATAATAATGCGTACCATTGCGGTACTTACGGCGGCGATCGTATTGGCGGGTTGTGCTACACTTGACGAGGGCGTTTTATCTTCGATCGGCGTTGATTCAATAACCGAAAGCAGTGTGTCTGATGCCGAAGAAACGAGCGGCAATATTGACGATAGCTCAGAAGTTGAGTCGGATAATGTATCTGAAAATTCATCGAATGAAAATATTTCAAATGCCGGCGATACATCTTCCGATACTTCCGACAACACCTCCGAACCGGAAGCTTCATCAACGGCAGATGGTACATCAACACCTATCGGCACAGAGAAGCCTGCTGCCACAGAGAAGCCTGTCGATACAAAAGAGCCTGTGGACACAACAAAGGTCGTTTCTTCTGCTTCTTCAGCTTCAGAAAAGAATGATACGCAGAGCAAGCCCGCAGTTTCGCAAAGCAACTTCACTGTTCAGTGGAAGAAGTCGAGCGACTGGGAAGAGGGCGGCAAGAAGTGTGGCGGTTATGAGATCATAATAACCAATAACGGCGATACGGTAAACAGCTGGACAGCGGAAATAACAGTGCCTGACGGCATGACGCTTTCTTCAAGCTGGAACGGAATATTCAGCATTTCAGGTAATAAAATGACGGTCAGGAATGAGAGCTACAACGGTACTATAGAAAAGGGAAAAAGCGTTTCGTTCGGCTTTAACTATGCGGCTAATGCTTCTATGAACGAGGGTAAAGTGACAGTGAACGGTAGCTCTGCCGGCACAAGTTCGGCAAACAACGGCGGAAATAATAACAACAATAACAACAATAATAATACGGCAACGACTCGAAAGCCTGCTTCAACAGTTCCTCCCGCGCCGAGCGACCCCAAGGGTACGACTCCTGTTTCTCAGCACGGTCAGCTTTCGGTGAAGAACGGACAGCTTGCTGACAAGAACGGCAAGGGCTATCAGCTCAGGGGAATGAGCACACACGGACTTACATGGTTCCCCGAATTTGTGAACGAGAGTGCATTCAGGACGCTCCGTGACGACTGGAATACCAATGTCGTGCGTCTGGCTATGTATGTTGACGAATGGGGCAACGGACAGTGCTATATGGGTAACAAGAGCGGAAGCCTTGAGCTTCTTGAGCAGGGAGTTGACATATGTATCAAGCTTGATATGTATGTTATCATCGACTGGCACGTTCTTAATCCGGGTGATCCGTCAAAGTATACCGATGAGGCGATATCGTTCTTTGAAACGGTGTCAAAGAGATATGCAAAATATCCGAATGTTATCTACGAGATATGTAACGAGCCGAACGGCGGAGTATCATGGAGTGACAACATAAAGCCTTACGCAGAGAAGGTGATACCTGTTATCCGCAAGAATGCACCCGACTCTGTAATTATTGTTGGCACACCTACATGGAGTCAGGAGATCGACAAGCCGCTTTCCGACCCGCTTGACTTCAAGAATGTAATGTATGCGTTCCACTTCTATGCGGCAACTCACGCGGGTCTGCGCTCAAATGTAGAAAACTGCGTGGCGCAGGGACTGCCTGTATTTGTGTCGGAATTTGGTACTTGTGACGCATCAGGCGGCGGAGCAAACGACTTTAATGAAACCGAAAAGTGGCTGAGTTATTTTGATAATAACGGTATCAGCTACTGCAACTGGAGCTTGTGCAACAAGGACGAAACCTGCTCGGTACTGCGGCCGGGAACATCGGCAAACGGTAACTGGAGCGAGAGCGATCTCACCGAAAACGGCAAATGGATACACGACTGGCTGAAGAAGCACTAAGCGGCGGTGCCTATGGGGCACGGCAAATTCCGACCTTTGGAAATGTCGGTAGTTGGCGTGACTTTGTGGGACGGTCGGGGTTTGACAATGGCTGAAAACAAGCTGTCGAAATACTTGTTTGTTTATTCCCGCCGTTAAACAAACGTGAATACACAGCAATCGTGTTTAAAGGCGGAAATGCGAGCCGAGGCACTCGGCTTCCGACCTTTTGAAATGTCGGTAGTTGGCGTGACTTTGTGGTACGGTCGGGAGTTAATGAAAACAAGGAGATAATATGCTGAACGATATTAAATGGTTATTTTTCGATGTCGGTTCAACACTTGTTGACGAAACCGAGTGTTATAATCATCGCATACGAGATGCTATTGCGGGAACAGATATTACCTTTGAGGAGTTTAACGAAAAACGTTTGTATTTTTCAAAGCAAAATCTGAAAGGCGATATTGAAGCACTGAGATATTTCGGACTTGCAAAAACTCCTTGGCATCATGAAGATGAAAAGCTCTATAAAGATTCCGAAAACGTACTCAAAATCCTATGTGAAAAAGGATACCGTATAGGTGTAATTGCCAACCAGTCAGCAGGCACTGAAAAACGACTTGAAAGCTGCGGCTTGATGAAATATATACAGCTTGTTGTAGCTTCTGCCGAAGAAGGAGTTGCCAAACCTGATAAAAGAATATTCGATATAGCACTAAAGCGAGCAGGATGCAGTCCGTCCGAAGCGGTAATGATCGGTGACAGAGTGGATAATGATATAATTCCCGCTAATGAAATGGGAATGATGACGATATGGGTGAGGCAAGGCTTCGGCAAATATTGGACGATTTCTGACGAGAGCGAAAAGGCTGATTTTGCTGTGGATAGCTTGTCGGAGCTTTTGGACATTTTTTGATAAGGCTTAGGCGGAAATATTGCAAAAGTCTTAAGCACTATGAATGAAAGAAAGGTTGTGTACTATGTTTAGCAAATTAAAACATCGGCTTGACAGGAAAAGCAAAAGTGTGGTTGCGCTGTTGGCAATGGCGATACTGCTCTGTGGGTTTACGGGGTGCGAAAGAAGTACTATTCCTGATGGTTCTGAGATATCGTACAGCGAAACGGGTTTTGACATTGAACGGATACGAAAAAATGTAATTGTTGACGGACAAGCGATCGAGATACCCATAAAGCTGAAAGAACTGCCTAAGGATTGGACATATGAAACTTCTGCTAATCGATTTGCGGAGGATAGATGTCACGTTGAAGTCAAGGACAAAAATGGCGATTTGCTTTTTAGCTGCGGAGCGAAAAACTACAAAGAGTCCAAAAAGGGTGACAGTAGGATTTTTGATGCTCCTTTTGAGAATGACAAATGTTCGGTTGACGGCATAACTCCATTTAAAACAACTAGAGAAGAAATCGTCGAAAGGTATGGTGAAGCAACAAGTATAAAAAATTTTAACAGTAAAAAATATGAAGGCTGGCAGGAATATAGATATGGTTCTCTCGAGGGAAAAACCTCGAATGATTGGCACGGTAAATGTCTTATTGTTACGTTTAACGAGAAAGGCATTGTCGATTGGGTTACCATTGTTTATACAGACTGAAAATGACGCCTAAGAAAAGTATATAAACGACTGGGCAAGCTTTGAACGTTCTGTAATGCCGGCAGGCAGAGCAGAAGGAAGAGCCGAGGGCAGATCAGAATTATTATCTGAACTGATAAAGCAGGGTGTAATAACCGAAGAACAGGCAAAGAACTACAGAAACTAACAAAATAAACTCCGTTCAGACTTATAAATGCAGAAACAGAATTTAAAACAACCATTATAAAAATCCGTGTCAGGCGACACGGATTTTTTCTGTTATAGCTGTTTTAATATGTGCAAGACCGTTTGCAATAAGGCACTGACCCGGGTAATAGAGGGCAAGGCAGAAATTCGAGAACGGGAAATCTATTTTTGAGAAGTACGCCATCAGGAGCATTATATCGGATATAAGGAACAGCACGCTGCCGAGTGCGAGTACAAGGTTGAATCTGTTCTTTATGCGGATAAAGTTCATTATTGCTTTGCCTGTCATAATGCAGATTATAACTGCGTATGAAATGCCGATGATTTTCATAAGCGACGAGCCGAAGTCAAGAAGCGGTGAGAACATCATAAACAGCACTATGGGGATAAATATTATAATTGCGGGGATAAAGTCGGTGGGTCGGGGCTTTTGCATCAGCGAATATGCTATGAAATAACAGATATGACCTAAGGCGAAAATCGCCGCACCTGCGATGAAATTTAGGTTTATCACTATATCCGCGCTCATTGCGAAGAATACACCGACAGTCAGAGCGATCGATGGCTGTTTCTTGTCGGGGAAGTATTTCAGGGCGTATATCAGGTTTACTGCGGCGGCAAGCATAAAGAAAACGCTTGCGGTTACTTTCAGCGGGTAGAGATGAGTAATTATCAGAGCTACATCGCAGGCGAGCGATAAGCCGAGAAAGATTATGTTGAGCGGTAAAACGAGTTTTTTCATATATCTGTTTCCTTTCGGGCGATTTGATTAAATTATACACTGTTTTTATGAAATTTTCAATAGATTAAATATAAAATACGGTTAAATATTATCGGGAATATGTGCCGGAGCGGTTACAGTAAGTTAACTTAAAATGCTGTAACCTGTTACATGGAGGTGCTGATAATTTCGTGTGAAAACGGCGTAAAATTATCGGAAATCTGTAGACAATGACGGTAATTTGTGATACAATAATAATAACGCCTGTCGCAAAGGTTTTTGTTTTGCAAAAACAAGTAAACGATTACCTGAATTTTGGTGTGTACCATTTGGTATGTACCGCGGTTCATATGATGCGGCGGAATTTTGACAGACTTATAAAGCAGAGAATAAAACTGCACAGAAAGGAATTTTTGCTATGAAGAACATACCCGATGTAAAGCTCGGAATTGCGGCAGTAAGCCGTGACTGTTTCCCTATGAGCCTTTCGGCTTCAAGATGTGAGGCTGTGGTAAAGGCATGTAAGGAGATCGGTGTTGACGTATTCAAATGTCCCACCACTATCGAAAGCGAAACACATATGATGCAGGCTCTTGAGGAGCTTAAGGGCGCAGGCTGCAACGCACTTGTCGTATACCTCGGCAACTTCGGCCCTGAGTCGGCTGAAACACTGCTTGCAAAGTACTTTGACGGTCCTGTGATGTTCGTTGCTGCGGCAGAGGAAACACAGGATAACTTAGTAGGCGGCAGAGGCGACGCTTACTGCGGCGTGCTGAATGCAAGCTACAACTTAGCGCTCAGAAATATCAAGGCATACATACCCGAATACCCTGTAGGAACAGCTACAGAGGTTGCAGATATGATAAAGGAATTTATCCCTGTTGCAAGAGCGGTTATCGGTCTTAACAACTTAAAGGTTATCTCATTCGGTCCTCGTCCTCAGGACTTCCTTGCTTGTAACGCTCCTATAAAGCAGCTGTACAACCTTGGCGTTGAGATCGAAGAGAACTCGGAGCTTGACCTTTATGCCGCATTCAACGAGCATAAGAATGACGCAAGAATCCCTGAAGTTGTTGCAGATATGGAAAAGGAGCTTGGCGACGGCAACAAGATGCCCGGTATCCTGCCCAGACTTGCACAGCTCGAGATCACACTGCTTGACTGGATGGAAGCACACAAGGGAAGCAGAAAGTACGTTGTATTTGCCAACAAGTGCTGGCCCTCATTCCAGACACAGTTCGGCTGTGTTCCCTGCTATGTAAACTCAAGACTTACAGCAAGAGGAATCCCTGTTGCGTGTGAGGTTGATATATACGGTGCTATCAGCGAATATATCGGCGCTTGCATTTCGGAAGACGCAGTTACACTGCTTGACATCAACAACTCTGTTCCGGCAGATATGTATGTTGAGTCCATCAAGGACAAGTACAACTACACGCTCAAGGATACATTCATGGGCTTCCACTGCGGTAACACAGCTTCATGCAAGCTGACAAGCAAGACTATGAAGTATCAGCTCATCATGCACAGAGGTCTTGAGCCTGATAAGGAGCCTGATATCACAAGAGGTACGCTCGAGGGCGATATCGTTCCCGGTGATATCACATTCTTCCGTTTACAGAGCACAGCTGACGCTAAGCTGAGAGCTTATGTTGCCCAGGGTGAAGTTCTCCCTGTTGCTACTCGTTCATTCGGTGCTATCGGCGTATTCGCTATCCCCGAAATGGGCAGATTCTACCGCAACGTTCTTATCAAGAAGAACTATCCTCACCACGGCGCAGTAGCATTCGGTCACTACGGCAAGGCTATCTTCGATACACTGAAGTACCTCGGTGTTGAGGATCTTGAATTCAACCGTCCCGCAGGTATGCTGTATGACGGTGAAAATCCTTACGCTAAGTATTGATCTGTAAAGACGGTAAAACGAAAGTTATTATAGGATAGTTAAGCCCCCGGGAGTGTAAATCCCGGGGGTTTTCTGTTGCCTTAGAAACAGCATCTACTCGATAAACGAATTACGGAAAAGTTATAATGCGCCGTGATATCTTCTCTTATTTGAGGGGCGACAAGTTGTGGTGGCGCGGGGTGTGGGGATAGTGCGGAGTGAGGGTGATAACAATACTTAATCAATGCGCCTTGACAAACATATGGTATTATGATATACTTGACACAGTTAAGCATAAAGATACAGCTTATTACCCGTGGGAGATATGCATTGATATCAAGACGGTATACATATTTTGATATCAGGCACAGCTCGCGGCGGGCTGTGCTGTTTTGCATTTCAGAGTTAGCTTTAAGGAGATGGCAATATGAAACTTAAAAAGTGGCTATTGGCACTGGCGACTTTCGCTGTTATGGCGGTGGTATGCGCTGTATGTGCGGGAGCGGAAACGTATCAGGATTTTGAGTACAGCGCGCTTGATGACGGTAGGGTCAAGATCACAGGTTATAACGGCGGTGCGGAAACGGTGGTTATCCCTGATACAATTGACGGGAAAAGTGTGACGAGTATAGGCAGGCGTGCTTTTGAAGGTTGCACAAATCTTAAAAGTATAACGATACCGAACAGTGTGACGGAGATGGGCCGGAGAGCTTTCAGCGGTTGCTCAAGCCTTATCGGTATAGCGATACCGGACAATGTGACAGAGATAGGCAAATATGCTTTCGACGGTTGTAAAAGCCTTACAAGCATAACGATACCGGACGGTGTGACGAGTATAGGTGATGGCGCTTTCTATAATTGCTCAAGCTTGACAGAAATTAAAGTTGCATCTGAAAATTCAAATTATGTTTCTGTAAATGGCGTTCTGTACAATAAAGATAAAACTACTATAATATGTTATCCTGCCGGAAAAACAGGTAAAAGCTATAAGATAATTAACGGAGTGACTAGTATAGGTGATAGTGCATTTGAAAAATGCATAAATCTTACAAACATAACGATACCTGACGGTGTTATGAGTATAGATATTCGTGCTTTTGAAAATTGCACAAGCCTTACAAGCATTACGATACCAAACGGTGTGACGAGTATAGGTTATGAAGTTTTCAGCGGGTGCACTAACCTTACAAGTATCACTATTCCTGATAGTGTGACGAGTATCGGCACCAGTGCTTTCTATAGATGTATAAATCTTACAAGCATAAAGATACCGTTTGGAGTGACTTGTATTGGAGATCAAGCTTTCTTCGGTTGCACAAGCCTTGCAGATATAACGATACCTGATAGCGTGATAAGCATAGGAGAGTGGGCTTTCCACAGTTGCACAAGCTTTAGAAGTATAACGATACCTGACAGTGTGATGAGTATAAGCAAAGGTGCTTTTATTTATTGCACTAGCCTTACAAGTATAACGATACCTGATAGCGTGATGAGTATAGGCGATAGCGCTTTCTATGGTTGCACAAGCCTTAAAAGTATAACGATACCGGACAGCGTGACGAGTATAGGCCATGATGCTTTCAGTGGTTGCACAAGCCTTACAAGTATAACGATACCGGACAGTGTGACGAGTATAAACAATAGTGCTTTCAACGGTTGCACAAGTCTTACAAGTGTAATGATACCTGACAGTGTGACGAGTATAGGCTATCGGGCTTTCAGAGGTTGCACAAGTCTTACAAGTGTAACGATTCCTGCAAGTGTTACAAGTATAGGCGAATATGCTTTTAGCGGTTGCATGAAGCTTTTGGCAATTTATGTTTCTGAAGAAAATGAAAAATATTCTTCAGTTAATGGAATCTTATTTGATAAACATCAAAAAGTACTGTTATGTTATCCGGGAGGAAAAACAGATAGCAGTTATGCCATACCTGACAGTGTGACGACTGTATCCCACGGTGCCTTTGAGGGTTGCACTAGTCTTAATAGTGTAACGATACCTGATAGTGTGACGAGTATAGAAGGTGACACTTTCAACAGTTGCACAAGTCTTACAAGTATAACGATACCTAATAGTGTAACGAGTATAGAAAGAAATGCTTTCGAAGGTTGCACAAGTCTTACAAGTATAACGATACCTGATAGTGTAACGAGTATAGAAAAAAATGCTTTCGAAGGTTGCACAAGTCTTACAACGTTAAATGTTGCAACAGCAAATAAGAATTACGTTTCTGTGAACGGTGTTCTTTTTAATAAGGATAAAACTGTTCTGATATGTTATCCCGCAGGCAAAAAAGATAAGAGTTATAACATACCTAGCGGTGTGAAGGGTATATCCGATCGTGCCTTTGACAGTTGCACAAATCTCAAGAACGTAAAGATACCTGACAGTATGACTCAAATTAGTGAGCATGCTTTTCAAAATTGCACAAGTCTCACAAATGTAATGATACCTGTTAGTGTAAAAGATATATACTGGTGCGCTTTTGAAAACTGTACAAGTCTAGTTAATGTAACGATACCGGATAGTGTGACGCGGATAGCTTCGGATGCTTTTAGAAATTGCACAAGTCTTACCAGTATAACGATACCAAATAGTGTAAATAGTATATCGATGCAAACTTTCCTTGGATGTATAGGTCTTAAAAGCATAACAATACCTGATGGCGTGACAAGTATAAACACCGGTGCTTTCAACGGTTGTACAAGTCTTACAAGTGTAACGATACCTGACAGCGTGACACGGATCGAGGCTTCTGCTTTTAGTGGTTGTGCAAGCCTTAATAGTATAACAATTCCTAAAAGTGTGACAAGTATAAAAGAAAATGCATTTGGATATTATTATGACTATGATATATTGCATAACGTTAAATATGATGATTTCATAATCTATTGCTACAGCGGCACAGCCGGTGAACAGTACGCCAAAGAAAATGGTTTTGCATATGAGTTACTTGATCACACAACTCATACATATAACAAATGGACGATTATTAAAGCAGCAACCTGCACGGCAGATGGCACACAGACAAGAACCTGCTCGGTTTGCGGAAAGGTTGAAACACAGACAATAGCGGCGCTCGGTCACACAGAAGTAATAGACGAAGCGATAGAAGCTACCTGCACAAAGACAGGACTTACAGAGGGTATGCACTGCTCAGTCTGCAACGCGGTTATCAAGGCGCAGGAAACAGTACCTGCTAAGGGTCACACGGAAGTAATTGACAAGGCGGTAGCTGCAACCTGTACCGAAACCGGTCTTACAGAGGGCAAGCATTGCTCCGTATGCAACACTGTAATTAAGGCGCAGGAAGTTGTACCTGCTAAGGGACATAAGTATGTTGACACTGTTGTAAAGCCCACATACACAGCAAAGGGCTATACACTTCACAAGTGCTCGGTTTGTGGAACAAGCTACAAGGATACTTACACAGCTAAGCTCACACTTGCAAAGGTTACAGGCGTTAAGCTCGGCGGCAGAGCGGCTGACGCACTCAGAATAAACTGGAGTAAGAATGCAAATGCTGACGGATATATCGTTGAGATGTATCAGGGCAACAAGTGGGTAAGAGTTGAGAAAATCACAAACAACAGCACAACCACATTCAGAAAAGCAGGACTTAGCGCTTCTACGGTTTACAAGTTCAGAGTCAGAGCGTACAAGATGGAAGGTAAGACTGCGGTTTACAGCGCGTATAGCACAGAGTTAGCCGCAAGGACAAATCCGTCTGTTATGACAGGTGCTAAGCTCACCGGTAGAGCGGCTGACGCACTCAGAATAAACTGGACTAAGAATGCAAGTGCCGATGGATATATCGTTGAGATGTATCAGGGCGACAAGTGGGTAAGAGTTGCGAAAATCACAAACAATAGTACCACAACGTTCAGAAAAGCAGGGCTTAAGGCTTCAAGCGTTTACAAGTTCAGAGTCAGGGCTTATAAGATGAGCGGCAGTACAGCACTTTACGGCAACTACAGCGCGACTGTTGCGGCAAGGACAAATCCGTCTGTTATGACGGGTGCAAAGCTTACCGGCAGAGCGGCTGACGCGCTCAGGATAAACTGGAGTAAGAATGCAAGCGCTGACGGATATATCGTTGAGATGTATCAGGGTAATAAGTGGGTAAGAGTTGCAAAGATAACCAAGAACAGCACGACTACTTTCAGAAAAGCAGGACTTAATGCTTCAAGCGTTTACAAGTTCAGAGTAAGAGCTTATAAGATGAGCGGTAGCACGGCGCTTTACGGTAATTATAGCGCGACTGTTACCGCAAGGACAAATCCGTCTGTAATGACAGGCGTTAAGATAGCAGGTAAAGCTAAGGACGCACTCAGAGTGAACTGGACTAAGAACGCTTCCGCGCAAGGATATATTGTTGAGATGTATCAGGGCGGCAAGTGGGTAAGAGTTGCTAAGATTACTAACGGCAATACTACTACTTTCAGAAAAGCGGGACTTGCTAAGAATACGGCTTATAAGTTCAGGGTTTGCGCGTATCATATGAGCGGAAAGACGGCGCTTTACGGCGGTTATGGAAGTGTCAGCGGAAAGACCGCGGCAAAATAACGCTCTGATTAAAAGCAAAAATCAATAATTACGACCGGGTAGCGATGGGAAAATCGTTGCCCGGTTTTGTGTTTGAGGGGTATATCGGGAGTGCTTATTTTTCAGGCGAAATTACTGCGATTTGCGTCCGTTGC
>OMDM01000537.1_pt1 | contig 15040 bp, 17 predicted proteins | sample 1673801 | NCBI WGS metagenome assembly OMDM01 (sample SAMEA103958127, study PRJEB25191) | human gut metagenome | biome: human-associated habitat [ENVO:00009003]; feature: intestine environment [ENVO:2100002]; material: feces | place: Germany | collected 2013/2015 | reverse complement strand
ATTTTTCGGCGGCAAAATCGTGGGATTTCAGCATTGAAACCGCGGGAAACGGCACCTTTAAAGTGTCGATGCTTCGGGGGTCCGTTTTAGCTCGTTCACTTCTCGGGAAAAGTATTAGACCTCGCTGCTAGCTATCCAGAAAGACACCTCCCCCTTCCCCACCGCCGCGCAAAAACTCATCCAACATTAATCTTGGCTCAAGAATCGCTTAATCTATAACCTGCACTATAGAGTTCGACCAAGGGCGGGGCGGCGTCACGCAGGCCGCCGAACGCAACGCTCGCGCCCGGGCAGATCGCCCGGCGTCGCGCCCATCGAACGAAAGGAACAGGTCATGGACGACCTCGAAAAAGTTGAAACCATCCGCACCAAGTGCAACGTGAGCTACACCGATGCCAAGACCGCGCTCGACGCCGCCGACGGCAACGTCTTAGATGCCATCATTTGGCTCGAGTCGCAGGGCAAGACCCAGACCACGTCGGCGCACGCCGCCACCGAGTCCGCGCCAGTCGATGAGCCCTCAGCCGAGATGGTCGCCGCGCAGGCCGCCTACGAGAAGTCGAGCGAAAAGACCGACTTCTCCAAGAAGATGGACAGCGTGTGGGAGTACCTCAAAAAGCTCTTCCGCCTGAGCCTGGACACCAAGTTTATCGCCACGCGCCGCGACGCGATCATCCTCAACATTCCCATCCTGATCCCCATCGTCGCGCTGTTTGCCTGGGGCGCCACGATATGGCTGATGCTGATTGGCCTGTTCTTTGGCATGCGTTACCGCATCGATAGCGACGGCGACGTACCCGGCAGCATCAACAACCTTATGAATCACGCCGCCGATGCCGCGGACGACATCAAGCAAAATCTCAACGACGACAAGTAATCGCAGACGGGGGCACGCATGGCACGGATCCTGATCGTAGAGGACGAGGAGAAAATCGCCCGCTTTGTGACGCTCGAGCTGGAGCACGAGGGCTACCAGGTGGAACACGCCGCCGATGGCCGCACCGCCGTGGACCTGGCACTGGAGCGCAACTACGATCTTATTCTGCTCGATGTGCTGTTGCCGCAGCTCAACGGCATGGAGGTCCTGCGGCGCGTCCGCAAGCACAAGGATGTGCCGGTGATCATGGTCACCGCGCGCGATGCCGTGATGGACAAGGTGGCCGGGCTCGATGCCGGCGCCGACGACTACCTGACCAAGCCGTTTGCGATTGAGGAGCTGTTCGCACGGATCCGCGTGGCGCTGAAGCGCTCGGAGGCTGTGCGGACGGCTTCGGGCGTTGGCGGCGCCGGGGCGGGTGGCGCGGGCATCGACGCCACTGCGATACCCCCGGTCAGCAACTCGACCCAAGCTTCCGCCTTGCCCTCCCCCGCCGCGCTCAACGTGGGTTCGGTCGCGCTCGACCCCGGCCGCCGCGAAGTCACGGTCGGCGGCTCGCCCATCGCGCTCACGGCCCGCGAGTTCGACGTCCTCGCCCTGCTTATGGCTCATGCCGAGACCGTGCTCACGCGCGAGCGCATCGCGCACGAAGCGCTGGGCTACGAATACGTGGGCGACACCAACAACGTCGACGTACACATCGCGCACCTGCGTGCCAAGATCGAGGACGCTGGCGGCGCCCGCATCATCCAGACCGTGCGCGGGGTGGGCTATGTCTGCCGCGCGTAACGCCGAGGCCAAGCGCGTCACCTCCATCGCCCGTGCCATCAACTGGAGCTATATGTGGCGCCGCTTGATGAGCTACGTCTGGCTCGATCTGCTGCTGATGGTGATTGCGGCGGCGATCCTCGTCTATGGATACAACCAGACGCTGCCCGACAGCGCGTTTACCGCAGGCTGGATTCCCGGCGCCACCGTTCACAGCATGTCGCTGACGCCCGCGCGCGGCTGGGACCTGACAACGCTCACCTATACCGTCGAGCTTGCGCGCACCAGCAAGTCCTTCCCCCTCGCGCAGGACCTCGTCACGCTATGGCCTCTCTACCTTGTCGTTGTGGGTTGGCAGGTCATCAGCGTGCTCAACATGCTCGGCGGCGCGAGGCGCGTGCGCCGCACCATGGCGCCACTCAACGACCTGGCCTTGCGCGTGGACGAGCTCGGCCGTATGCAGCTCTCCGGCGGCAAGATGGAAACGCTGGAGCAGGCCATCGAGCGCGCAAGCGTCGACTCGCCGAGCGTCACCACCGGCGACGCCGACCTGGCGAGCATCGAGGTCGCACTCAACCGCCTGCTGCGCCAGATGCAAGAGGCCAAGCTGCAGCAGATGCGCTTTGTCAACGATGCGAGCCACGAGCTGCGCACGCCCATCGCGGTGATTCAGGGCTACGTAAACATGCTCGACCGCTGGGGCAAAGACGACCCGGACGTACTGGCGGAGTCCATCGCCTCACTCAAGGCCGAAAGCGAGCATATGCAGGAGCTCGTGGAACAACTGCTGTTTTTGGCACGCGGTGATGCCGGCCGCACGGTCCTGCGGCGCGCACATACCAACCTGGCCGCACTGGTCGGCGAGGTCTGCGAGGAATCGCAGATGATCGATACCGAGCACACGTATCGGCTAGCCTTTGACGCTGCGCTTGCCAGCGACCCGCGCTGCGACGCGCCCGTCGACGTGGCGCTCGTGAAGCAGGCTCTGCGCGTGATCGTGCAAAACGCCGCCAAGTATTCGGACGCGGGCACGACCGTCACATTTGGCATAGCGCCGGATGCGGGCGCGGACAAGATCGACATAAGTGTTGAGGACGAGGGCATCGGCATGAACCAGGAATCCGCAGCTCACGCGTTTGAACGGTTCTACCGTGCCGACAACGCACGCGATGCCGGCACGCAGGGCTCGGGTCTGGGGCTTGCCATTGCCAAGTGGATCGTCGATAGCCATGGCGGTGTCATTGGCGTGACCTCAGTCGAGGGCGTCGGCAGCCGCTTTACGATTCGCCTGCCGCGCTAGGAAACCCCTCGGCATAAATAAAGGGATGGGGCCACGCGGCCCTATCCCTTTTTGCTAGCTATGGCAGCTTGTGCGCTATTCGCGGCACAGGTGCACGGCGAAACCGGCGAACTCGCGCTTAAAGTACACGAGCTTGGTACCACCGTCGGGCAGCAGCGCGCGCGACTCCTCGTTGACCTCGAGCCCGCGCTCGGCAAACCACTTCTCAGCCGCATCGATGTCGTTGACGGCAAAGCCGATGTGGCCCTTGGCGCCACGACCGTTCTGCTTCATGATCTCGACCAGCGAATCATTAAAGTACGAAACGGGGGTCTCGATAACGGGCAGGCCCATCATCGTCGAGAACAGCTCCGCGATCTCCAAGGCATCTGCCGGGTCAGTGGCGTTAATGCCCACATGGGCAACGCGCATGCCAAAGAGCTCGACCGGATTGGCGTTCTGCTCATTCATACAGGCAGCGCCTACTGAGCCATAACGTCGAGAACGGCCTTCTCGGCAGCGACGCGGTTCATGCCGGTCATGAAGGGCACGCCGCTCACGTACGGGCAGGTGAGGCCCTCGGGGGCAACGGTGGTGGCGATCAGCAGGTCGGCGCCCTCGTCGCAAGCGTCCTTGGCCTCGGAGATGGCGCACTGCACGATCTCATACTTGCCGGCATAACCGTTGGCGTCGAGCATGGTAGCGACCTTCTGGGCAACGAGCGTGGAAGTAGCAGCGCCAGCACCGCAAGCCAAAACGATCTTCTTCATAGGTAATGTCTCCCTTCATGGTTTACTTTAGGTAAGTGTACCGCAGCGAGCGATGGCACTCGGCCTCGATGAGCTTTTATGCCAGTTTGCTTGCGCGCTGCGTATAATACATCTAGTACGTGTTGTCATACCGCTCGCTTTATGAGCGACTAAGGACCCTAACATGCCCGATTCCCGCACCCTCTGGACCGCCGTCGTTATCATCTGCATCGCCGTGTCGGTGTTCTTTAGCGTCAAAAAACGCACCACGTTCAAGCGTCTGCAGCAGCTTATGGCTGCCAAGCAGTGGGACGAGTTCGATCGTTTGCTCGACGGCAAACTCACCAGCATGCTGTACCCGCGCTACAACCGCGACTACCTGCGCCTGAACTCCTATCTGCTGCGCGAGGACCATAAGCGCGCCGATGAGATGTTCGATTTGCTGCTGGGGCTCAATCTGCCCAAGATGCAGCGCGTCGACCTGGTGATCAAAGCCTTTAACTACTACGTTGGCCAGGAGGACCGCAAAAAGTCCAAGGAGCTTCTGCACGAGATCAAGGGCTTTGAGGGCGGTCAAGCCGAGGCGGTTGCACACGAGTGTCAGCTGATGTACGACACGATGATCCTCAAGCGCCACAACGACATTCCCGAGCTGGAGCGCATGCTCGAGGATGTCGGCGACGACCCGGTCAAGCGCTGCCGCCTGGAGTACCTGTTGGCCCTGCAACACCAAAACAAGGGCGACGAGGCCAAGTTCCAGGAGTTCCTGGAAAAGTCGGGCCAACACTCGATGGCCGTCAACGCGTAACGGACGGCTTGTGCTAGACTTCTAGTCTCACGGGGGCGTGGCGGAATTGGCATACGCAGGAGACTTAAAATCTCTCGCCGCAAGGATTGTGGGTTCGAGTCCCACCGCCCCTACCACGTATTGTTTACGAGCTCGTGTCCCCCGGGGATGCGGGCTCGTTTCTTTTACACGCCGGCGGGGCTCTAAGTTGCGGTGGAATAGATCCTGTTTATACCGTTTACCAGCTTATTTAGGAACTATTTCACCGCAACTCAGAGGAAGACGGTTAAAGAGCACTCAGGCTCGGGGTCCAGCCGATGGTGGGAGTCGCGCCGTCGAGAACCTCGTTGATGGTGGCGGCCATGCCAGCGAGTAGGCTGTTCTCGCTTACGGTGAGCGTCTTGTAGCCGCCGGCACGCATGAGCTCGCGGATCACCACGGCGCCGGCCAGAATCACGCCCGCGCGCTTGGGCTGCACGCCCGGTAGCGCGGCGATACCTTCCGCGTCCAACACAGACATGCGCTCGATAGCGGCCGAAACCTGCTCCAGCGACAGCTCGCGCAGGTGCACAAAGCTCGAATCGTACGGTTCCAGCTCGTGGACCAGAGCCACCAGCGTAGTCACCGTGCCACCCACCGCGACCAGACGCTCGGCGCGCTCAAAGTCGCTGGGCAGGCCTTCAAAATAGGCGGCGAACTGCTCGCCTGCCCACGCGGCAGCGGCAGCAAGCTCGCCGCGTGCGGGTGGCAGCGTCGAGAAAAACCGCTCCGTCACGCGGCGGCAGCCAATGTCCAGCGAGCGCGTCCCTTCTAGCGCAAAGATGCCACGCTCCGGCGCATAGACGCCCGTCGCGAGCTCCGTGGATCCGCCGCCCGAATCGGCAACAATGATGCGCTCGCCGGCAAAGTCGTGCGCCACGCCAAAAAACGTCAGGCGTGCCTCGACCTCGCCCGGAATCACCTGTGGCTCAAGCCCCAGATCGCGCAGGCCGTCCAGCAGCAGTGCTGCGTTGGACGCATCACGCGCGGCGCTCGTGCAGGTGGTGCAGATGCACGCGGCCCCAAAGGCACGAGCCTCGTCCACAAACATGCGGCACGCAGCGAGCACGCGCTCAACGGCCGCCTCGCAAAAGCGGCCCGTCGCGTCCACGCCCTCACCCAGATCGGTAATCTCGGTATGCTTGGACGATTCCACGATTGCCCCGCCCTCGACCTGGGCCAACACCAGTCGCGACGACACCGTTCCCAGGTCGATCGCGGCCACCTTATAGCGTTTGCAATTTGTCATTGCGAGCTCCCCTCCGGGCGCTATTTGCCGTTGGACGCGACCGTCTGGCCCTCGACGCCGTTAAATCCAAACAGCATATCGAGCGTCTTGATGTACCACGGTGCGTCCTTGCCGACCTCTTCGATCTCTTTGGCCACTTCACTGGCATTCTTGGCGTTTGAGGACTTTTTGCTCGACGACGAATCCGAATCCTCGTCCAGACCCTGCACTTCAATCCTCTTCTCGCCGGGCATCACCAAGCCCAGGTCCTCGGATGCCGCATCCTTGATACCCTCCTCCGAGAGCAGCTTGTCGACGCTTTTTTGCAGCCCATCATTGTATTGCTGGCGAATCTCGACCTGCTTGGCCAAGATATCGCTCGAACGCTTTGCCACGTACAGGTCGCGCACGGGGAAATACAGGCTCACGAGCACCAGGGTAACGACGATGCCGATGAATAGCCCTCGCTGAGGACCGTGGGTAAAGTCGTAGATCGCCTTGACCACCGCGTTGTCGTTGGCGTAGTGCATAAAGTCCGAGCCCGAAAAACGGTTCGAGGGCCTGCTCGACCTGTCGTGCGTCTGGGCCGAGGGACGCGACGCATGTGTCGAACGTGCCGGGCGCACCGGTCCATCTGATGAAGTATTCACTTGAGCATTGGGGCGCGAGGTACTTGTCGGGCGCTGCATGGAGCGGTCGGCGCCGGCGTAGGCGGACCCACCGAGCTGCACCGTGCGCGCACGGCGAGGCGACGGCTCACGCGAACCGGCGGAATAGTACCTGTTGTCGTAAATCTGATCCATGTGCGCCTTGTGCGGTTGAGGTTTGTTTGCGCTAAGTATTCTAGTTATAGCACGAGCGCGCGCACCACCTTCGGCGGCCTTTGCTCGACATAAAAAAGGCGCTGAGCCATATGGCCCAGCGCCCACAGCGCTTTGCGGCGTCCAGCCAAGGCGGGGCGGAACCGAGTCAGCCTCCCCCTCGCCAAATTCGCCTGTTTAGCGAATGTTGTAGAACGCGGCCTTGCCGGCGTAGCGCGCGCTGCCCTCGAGCTCGTCCTCGATGCGGATGAGCTGGTTGTACTTGGAGATGCGGTCGCTGCGGCACGGGGCGCCCGACTTGATCTGGCCGGCGTTGACGCCCACGACCAGGTCGGCGATCGTGGAGTCCTCGGTCTCGCCGGAGCGGTGGCTCACGATGCAGGCATAACCGGCCTCCTTGGCGGTCTCGATGGCCTCGAGCGACTCGGTGAGCGTGCCAATCTGGTTGACCTTGACCAGGATCGCGTTGGCGGCACCCAGCTCGATGCCCTTCTTGAGGCGCTCGGTGTTGGTGACGAACAGGTCGTCACCCACCAGCTGCACTTTGTTGCCAATGCGGCGGGTAAGCTCGACCCAGCCGTCCCAGTCCTCCTCGGCCATGCCGTCCTCGATGGAGATGATGGGATAGGTGTCGACGAGCTTCTCCCAGTAATCGACCATCTGGGCACTCGTGTACTCAACACCCTCGCCCTTGAGCTCGTACATGCCGGTCTCGGCGTTGTAGAACTCGGTCGAAGCCGGATCCATGGCGTACATGAAGTCGACGCCGGGCTTAAAGCCGGCCTTTTCCACGGCCTTGGTGATGTACTCGAACGGCTCGGCATTGGTCTTGAGGTTGGGCGCAAAGCCACCCTCGTCGCCCACGCCGCCGCCCAGGCCGGCCTCGTGCAGCACGCCCTTGAGGGTGTGGTAGACCTCGGCGCACCAACGCAGGCCCTCGGCAAAGCTCGGAGCGCCCACCGGCATGATCATGAACTCCTGGAAGTCGACGTTATTGTCGGCATGTACGCCGCCGTTGAGGATGTTCATCATGGGCGTGGGCAGCAGGTGAGCGTTGACGCCGCCCAGGTACTGGTACAGCGACAGGCCCGACGACTCGGCAGCGGCGCGGGCAACGGCCAGCGACACGCCCAGGATGGCGTTGGCACCGAGCTTGTTCTTGTTGGGGGTACCGTCCGCGGCAATCAGCGCGGCATCGACGGCGCGCTGGTCGAAGGCATCGAGGCCCACGACGGCGTTAGCGCACTCGTTGTTGACATGCTCGACGGCCTGCGAAACGCCCTTGCCCAGGTAGCGGCTCTTGTCGCCATCGCGCAGCTCGCAGGCCTCAAAGGCGCCGGTCGAAGCACCCGAAGGCACCATTGCGCGGCCAAAGCTGCCGTCCTCGAGCACGACCTCGACCTCGACGGTGGGGTTGCCGCGGCTGTCGAGCACCTCGCGACCGTAGACGTCCAAAATATCGCTCATGTTGTCTCCCTCTCACTTGGAAACGGGTTGAATGCTTGGCAACGCGGCTTACACGCTGTAGCGACGTGCAGGTTCATAAGTTAGCCTTGTCGCACTTTTTGCATTATGCCCTAAGTTAGCCAAGGGATACAATCTTTTTTAAAAAATAATGGGGCGATGGGACAAGTCCGTCCCATCGCCCCCGCGGTATTACTCCCCTGCCTTTGCTGCGTCCCACAGGTCGTTGAGGCCATGGGTCGAAAGCTCGGCAAGATCAACATGGGCATCGGCCGCCATCTGCTCCATTGCAGCCCAACGGCGACGGAACTTTGCCGTGCTGGCGCGAAGGGCACTCTCGGCGTCGATGCCATCCTTGCGCGCAACGTTGACCAGGGCAAAGAGCAGGTCGCCAAACTCCATCTCGCGCTCGGGCGAGCCGGGCTCCTCGGCCTCAAACTCGGCACGCTCCTCGGCGACCTCATCCCACACATCCTGGACCGTCTCCCACTCAAAGCCCACGGCAGCCGCCTTGCGCGACACCTTCTGGGCCTGCATCAGCGCCGGCAAATGCGTGGGCACGCCGTCGAGCAGGCCCTCGGGCGCAGCCTCGCCCGCCGCCACGGCCTTGTCCTTGGCGGCCTTCTCGGCAAGCTTGACCTCATCCCAAATCTTGAGCACCTCGTCGGAGCTATCGGCATCCGCATCGCCAAACACGTGTGGATGGCGGCGAATGAGCTTGGCGTCGATATCGTGCGCCACGTCGGCAAGCGTAAACTCTCCGGCGTCCGCCGCGATCTGCGCATGCAACACTACCTGCATGAGCACGTCGCCCAGCTCCTCGCGCAGATGCGCCACGTCGTCCGCCTCGATGCAATCGAGCGCCTCGTAGGCTTCCTCGATCATGTTTTTGCCAATGCTGCGGTGCGTCTGTTCGCGGTCCCACGGGCAGCCGTCGGGCTGACGCAAGCGCCAGACGGTCTGCACCAGATGCTGCAGCTCGGCCGATGCGTCGACCAGCGTGGACAGGTCGCGCGAGCCCTCGGCATTTTGCTGAGCCATATGCTCGGGCATGGTTAGTCCTCCTCCATGATCACGTGGCGGAACGCGCCGCCCTCGTAGATGCCGTAGCTGTGCGAGCCGTCCTTGGGAATGCTCACACTGCCGGGGTTGAAGAGCCACAGGCCCGGGTGCGCGGTGCTTTCCTCGTTAACCTTGATGTGCGTATGGCCGTAGACGAGCGCGGAGCCCTCGGGCAGCGCGGGCGCGTGGTCGACGCTGTTGTGCATGCCGGCGCCAAAGACGTGGCCGTGCGTCAGGAACAGCTCGCGGCCGGTCTCGTCGAACAGCGTGGCGTAGTCGGCCATGACGGGAAAGTCGAGCACCATCTGGTCGACCTCGGCGTCGCAGTTGCCGCGCACCGCGATGATGCGGTCGGCCAGGGCGTTGAGCAGCGGAATCACACGCTTGGGGGCGTAGTCGCGCGGCAGGTCGTTGCGCGGACCGTGGTAGAGCAGGTCGCCCAGCAGGACGATGCGGTCGGGCTGCTCGGACTCGATGGCGGCGACCAGGCGCTCAGTCCAATATGCCGAACCGTGGATGTCGGAAGCGATGAGGTATTTCATGGGGAGATCCTTTCGAGATGGGGCTAATGTGGCTGGGCGTGGGATGTCGCCGGCCGCGCTATTCAAATCGCAGTGCCGCGCTCTGAGCTGCCTGCATCACGCGCTGGAGCGGCACGTTATGCTCGCGAGCGAGGCGGGAGCAGTCTTCGTACTCGGGCGCCGCACGCTCGCTGCCGTCGGGCAAGGTCGCCACCTTGACGGACACCTCGCCCCATGGCGTCGTTACGCGCTCAAAGCGGCGTGGCAGGCAAACGCGCTCCATAACCTGGCGGCGGATGCCATTGGTCGTGGTTTCCAAAAAGATGATCGTCTGCAGGCGCTCGATATCCTCGTGGGTGCAGATTACCTGCAGCTGCCAGCCGGGACGGCCCTTCTTGCAATAGAGGGGCAGCCAATGCACCTCGCGCGCACCCGCCTCGCGCAGGCGGTCGGCAGCGTAGGCGAGCACCTCGGGCGACGCGTCGTCAATATCGCACTCCAGCTTGACGATGGTTTCGGGCGCATCGGTCTCGCGGGACAGCGGAGATGTACTTCCACGTTGCATACGGTCCGGATCCTTTCCGCACGGGCTCGTTTTGTTCATCCAAACGCTAGCACATCGGACGTGGCACAGGCGTGACTTTCGTCCGTCGCCGCCCTCGCTCCTATCCAAACATGTACACCAGCCTCCAAACATGTCATTTTTTGCAGCTTTTGGAGGCTGATGTACATGTATTGGAGTAGAGCCGCACCGCGCACCCTTTCCAGTCGATTTCGGCCCCCGGTGCGCTCGTCGCATCGGGGGCCGCGCCATTACAATGGAGCGGATTCGCTTGACGCAAAGGAGCTGCCATGCCTGCTTGCCCGCTGGTCGATTGCCACACCCACACCTCGTTTTCGGACGGACATGCCTCGTTTGAGGACAACGTTCGCGCCGCTGCTGCGGCCAGCTGCCGCGTCATGGTCTCAACCGACCATCTCACCCTGCCCTCCAGCATGGATGCCAACTGCGAAGTGCAGGTTACTGAGGGCGACCTGCCGGCACATCGTCTGGCTTTTGAGGATGCTCGCAAGCTTGCCGCGCAGATTGCGCCGGAGCTCAGCTTTATCTATGGCTTTGAATGCGATTGGTACGAGGGCTGCGAGCCTTTGGTTGAGCGCTGGTCCCAGGGCGCCGTCGTACTCCTGGGCAGCGTGCATTGGATTGGCAACCCAGGCGATATTGCGGCAGGTGCTGCGGGCACGGCGGGGACGGAGGACGTCGCTCGTCCTGATACACCCGATTCCCTTTGCGGTTGGATCGACGATGACACCAACCTGCATGTTTGGGAAAACTTAGACGTACGCGGCGTGTGGGAGCGCTATGTCGATGACTGGTGCCGCGCCTGCGAGAGCCCGCTCAACTTTGATGTAATGGCTCACCCCGACCTGGTCATGCGCTTTTCGAAAGAGGGCTTTGCGCCCGACTTTGACCCCGCGCCGTTCTGGGGGCAGATGGCAGAGTGTGCACACGACACAGGCCGCCGCGTTGAGGTCTCGACCGCCGCGCCGCGCAAGGGACTCGACGACTACTATCCCGCGACCGGGTTGTTGCGTTGCTTCGCCCACGCCGAGGTGCCGATCACTTTTGGCTCGGACGCACACCGCGCCTGCGACATCTGCTGGAACATCCGCGAGGCCCAGGCCCACGCCTACGACTGCGGTTATCGAACCTTCGACATCCCCCACCTCACCGGAGAATGGGAGTCCACGCCCCTCGCCTAACTGGTCGTTTAAGAACGTCCCCAATGACTAGTGGCGGCGGGCGTTGAGTTCGCCGGCTAGCTCGTCGAGGGTGATACCGTAGCGCTCGAGCGTCACGAGCAGGTGGTAGACCAGGTCGCCGGCCTCGTAGCGGATGTGATCGTGATCGTTATCCTTGCAGGCCATGATCACCTCGCTTGCCTCCTCGGCAAGCTTCTTGAGCAGCTCGTCCTCGACATCGGTCAGCAGACGCGCGGTATAGCTCTCCTGCGGCGATGCATCATGACGACCGTGAATCACCTCGGCCAGACCTGTCAGCGTCTCTCCGATATTTCCATCCTGAACGTTTGCGGTGCGCACACCCATAGTTCAATCCTTTCTGGTGGCCGAGCGTCTAATCGAGCGCCCGCCCTACGCGAGTTTCTTAAAGAAGCAGGTACGGTTGCCGGTGTGGCAGGCCGGACCCGGCGAGTCGACCTTGACCAGCAGCGTATCGCTATCGCAGTCGGCCCAGAGCTCCTTGACCTCCTGCATGTTGCCGCTCGTCGCGCCCTTGTTCCAGAGCTCCTGACGGCTGCGGCTCCAAAACCACGTGGTACCGGTCTTGAGCGTCAGCCCCACCGACTCCTCGTTCATCCAAGCAACCATAAGCACCTCGCCGGTGTCATACTGCTGAACCACACAAGGAATCAGCCCCCTGGCGTCGTATTTGAGCTCGGACGCAGTTGTCACTTGCTCCATTTAAAAATCCAATCTCACGGGAATTCCCTGCGATGCCATATACTCCTTCACCTGGCGAATGCTGAAGGTTCCAAAGTGAAAGACGCTCGCCGCCAGCACGGCATCGGCCTCGCCCTCGATCACGCCCTCGGCAAAATGCTCGAGCGTGCCCACGCCGCCGCTCGCGATGACGGGAATCGGCACCGCGCGCGCCACAGCACGGGTGAGCGCCAGGTCAAAGCCGGCCTTGGTGCCGTCGCGATCCATGCTGGTGAGCAAGATCTCGCCGGCGCCGCGACGAGCCGCCTCCTCGGCCCACGCCACCGCGTCGATACCCGTGGCGTTGCGGCCTCCTGCGGTAAAGACTTCCCACTTGTCGGCACCGGATGCGCCGGGCAGGCCCACGCGCTTGGCATCGATCGCCACGACCACGGCCTGGCTACCAAACGCCGCGGCAGCCTGGCTAATCAGCGACGGGTCGCGCACGGCGGCAGAGTTGAGCGACACCTTGTCAGCACCGGCTGCAACCATGGTGTGCATGCCCGCCAGGTCGCGAAAGCCGCCGCCCACGGTATAGGGAATGGCGAGCTCCTCGGCCGCGTGCGCCGCCATCTCGATGGTCGTCACACGGTTGTCACTCGTCGCGGTAATGTCCAAAAATACGACCTCGTCCGCACCTTCGCGGTCGTAGGCGCGCGCCAGCTCCACCGGATCGCCCGCATCGCGCAAGCTCACAAAGTTGACGCCCTTGACCACACGGCCGTCCTTGACGTCCAGGCAGGGAATTACGCGTTTGGTAAGCATAGGCTACTCCTCCCCTCGGGCGGCGGCCAGCGCCTGGGCCAGCGTAAAGTTGCCCTCGTAGAGCGCGCGACCGGTAATGGCACCCTCGATGGCATCCCCGCCCACCGCGGCAAGCGCACGGATGTCGTCGAGCGTCGAGATACCGCCCGAAGCCACGACGGGAAAACCCGCGACCTCGGCCACATGGCGATACGCCGCCACATCGATGCCCGTCTGCATGCCATCACGCGCGATGTCGGTATACACCAGATGCTTAAAGCCCAGCTCGGAAAGCTGCGCCACGGCGTCGTCGAGCGCCACGCCCGCGCCGTCACGCCAACCGTTCACCTTGACCTGGCCGTCGCGAGCGGCGATGTCGGCCACGAGCAGCTCGCCAAAGCCTTGGGCTGCCACCTCAGCAAAACCCGGCTCGGTCACCAGCACCGTGCCCAGCGCGATGCGGCGCGCACCGTAGCCGGCCAACTCGTCGATGCGCGCGAGCGAGCGGACGCCGCCGCCCACGTCCACGGACAGACCGTCGACGCCGCAGATGGCCTTAATCGCCGCCGAGTTGGCAGCGCATGTGTCCTCGTCCTCGCCAAAGGCAGCGGACAGGTCGACGACGTGCACCCAGCTTGCGCCCTGCTCGGCAAACGAGCGAGCAACGGCCACGGGGTCGTCGGAATATACCTTGCAGCGGCTGCGGTCGCCACGCTCCAGGCGCACGACTTTGCCGCCGATCAGATCGATTGCGGGAAACAGGATCATCGGCCAGCCTCCTCGACGATGTTGACGAAGTTCTTAAGGATGCGCTGACCCAGCGCGGAGGATTTCTCGGGATGGAACTGGCAGCCCCACACGTTGCCATGGCGCACGATGCACGGGAAGCTCCGCGTATAGTGCGTGCGCGCCAGCACATCGGCGGCATCGGCGTCGTCGGCCACCGCATAACTGTGGGTGAAGTACATGTTGGCACCCTCGGCAAAACCAGCAAGCAGCGGATCGGCCGCGCCGGCGGGCGTCATGTGCACCTGGTCCCAGCCCACGTGCGGCACCTTCAGGCGGCTCGACTCCAAGCGTGTGCACGAGCCGCGCATAATACCCAGGCCATCGACCCAGGGGCCGCCGGCCTGCTCGGAGGTGTTGCCGTCGGCAACCGCACCCTCGTCCGCAGGCACGCCCTCGTTGCCGCGCTCAAAAAATAGCTGAAGGCCCAGGCAGATGCCGAGCAGCGGAGTTCCGGCGGCAACGGCATCGAGTACCGCGTCCGCCTCGCCGCTCTGGCGCATAAAGGCAATCGCATCATAGAACGCGCCCACGCCCGGGATGACCAGGCCGTCGGCGTTGCGGATCTGCTCCGGGTCGTCCGACGTGCAGGCGGCGGCACCGGCGCGCGCAAGCCCGCGCACGACGCTCGACAAGTTGCCCTTGTGGTAGTCGACCACCACGATCTTCGGTTCGCCCACGCGACCCTCCCTTATCTCCTTCAAAACCTGCCAAAATAAACCTGTCCCTTTGTGGCGGTTACAGCGAACCCTTGGTGCTGGGGATGCCCTGCACGCGGGGATCTAGCTCACAGGCGTGGCGCATCGTGCGGCCCACGGCCTTAAAGGCGGCCTCGATAATGTGATGCGAGTTGCCGCCCACCAGCTCGCGCACGTGCAGCGTGAGCTTGGCATCGCGCGCAAAGGCGTAGAAGAACTCAACGGCCAGCTCGGTATCAAAGCTGCCCACGCGCTCGGTCGGCACGGGCAGCTCGCAGTAGGCCTGCCCGCGGCCCGAAATATCAACAGCAGCCATCACGAGCGTCTCGTCCATGGCAATCGCCGCGTCGGCAAAGCGTGTAATGCCCGCCTTGTCGCCCAACGCTTGGCAAAACGCCTCGCCCAGCACGATGCCCGTGTCCTCGACGGTGTGATGCGCATCGACCTCGACGTCGCCCACCGCGTGCACCGTCAGATCGAACAGACCATGGCGGCCAAAAGCGTTGAGCATGTGGTCGAAAAACGGCACGCCGGTCGAGATATCGCACACGCCGCTTCCGTCCAGGTCGAGCTTTACGACAATGTCGGTCTCGCCCGTCTTGCGGGTTACCTCGGCATAGCGGTCCATCTACATCTCCTCCTTCACCAGCGCGGCAAACGCGGCCAGCACCTCGTCGTTTTCCTGCGGGGTGCCTACGGTAATGCGCAGACAGTC
>OMDM01000536.1_pt1 | contig 15060 bp, 13 predicted proteins | sample 1673801 | NCBI WGS metagenome assembly OMDM01 (sample SAMEA103958127, study PRJEB25191) | human gut metagenome | biome: human-associated habitat [ENVO:00009003]; feature: intestine environment [ENVO:2100002]; material: feces | place: Germany | collected 2013/2015 | reverse complement strand
GCGCCCATCGGCGAAAACTGCCACACGACAGACGAATACATGAATCTAAAATCGTTTGACCGCGTGTATGATTTCCTCAAAACGCTGCTTGGCAGATTGAAATAAATATTTATAATTTGATATAAATATTAAAAAGCACGCCCCTTTCCGATGAATTTCGGGAAACGGCGTGCTTTACTTATCTGCGGTCTATGGTGACAACGGTGCGATAATCGGGGTCGAGCTTTTGAATTTCGGCCTCTAACTTTTGGGTGATGACGGCGTCGCTGTCCTTCACCGCGAACGGCACGGCAGCATCGAACACGATATTACTGTGCGTAACGCCCCAGATGACGCGGAAATCGTGAATGGTGACGGTGGGGTACAGCGCGGTGACGAGCGACTGCACTTTGCAGTGCAGCGCATCGGTGCGGGCATCGCCGACGATAACGGGGTCAAGGTGAATGACCATGTGGATACCGAGGTCACGGCTGAAATCGCGCTCGATGTTATCGATGAGATCGTGGCTGACGAGAATGTCGTTTTTGGCATCGACCTCACAATGAGCAGAGGCAAAACAGCGGCCCACGCCGTAGTTGTGCACAGCAAGGTCATGCATGCCGATGATGCCGGGGTACGAGAGCATTTTCTCGGTAATGGTCTGTACGAGTTCGCCCTCCGGCGCTTGGCCGAGGAGAGGATCTGCGGTGCTGATTGTAAGCTGCACGCCGGAGAACACGATGAACAGCGCAACCGCCGCGCCCATGTAGCCGTCCAAATTCACGCCGGTAAGCATGGTGATGACGGCGCCGAGCAGCACGACGCTTGTGGCGATGACATCGTTGCGGCTGTCCTTGGACGTGGCTTCGACGGACTCGGATTTGATCATGCGGCCGACCTTGCGGTAAAAGAGGCACTGCCAGAGCTTTGCCAGAATGGAAATGACGAGCACAACGAGGGCGACGGGCGTGAGGGCGTTTTCCTCCGGCGTGAGGATTTTCTCAATGGACGACATGCCGAGCTGAAGCCCGAGGAAAATGACGATGAACGAGACGATGACACCCGAAAGATACTCGATGCGCGCGTGACCGAACGGGTGCTTTTCATCCGCCGGTTTACTTGCCATTTTAAAGCCGATGAGCGTGACAACGGACGAGCCGGAATCTGTGAGGTTGTTGACGGCATCGGCCGTGACGGAAACACTGTGAAAAGCCGTGCCGACGATAATCTTCATTAAAAAAAGCAGAAAATTTGTGACGATACCGACGGCACCCGCCACGCGGCCGCATTTGTCGCGCACGGCAGGATCCTCGGTATTTTTATGATCGCGGACAAAGATCCGCAAAATGAGATCGGTCATAACGAAAATCTCCTTTTGGTTAGCGGCTGAAAACCCGCCAAATATGCAAGCAGAGCTTGAGGAAAGCTCCTCAAACTCTGCTTTTGGGTGATTTAATTTTGTAAATCGGCTTACTTCTGGTCAAAGAACTCGACGATTTCGCCGCAGGGGCCGGTGCAGAACGCAATGCGCGCGGTGATGTCGGAAAGCTCTACATCTTTCGGTTCGATGGTGATCTCGTAGCCGGCTTCACGGACACGGGCGGCACAACCGTCGGTATCATCTGTTGCGAGCGCGAGATGGGCAAACTTGCCTTCCAGCGGCACATCGTTCTCTTCCGGGACGGGCAGCACTTCGATGCAGCTGTTGTCCCCGGTGGAGATCATCATGCAGGGGTATTTTTCGTCGCCCCACTGGCGCACGACCTTGAGGCCGAGCAGGTCAAGATAGAACGTTTTTGCTTTTTCAAACTGCGCATACGTCGGACGCAGTGCCACGTGGTGAATGCCTTTGATCAAGCTCATTTTATTTTCCTCCCAAAAGTACATTTTATAAAGACAGGGTATCGAGAACGATACCCTGCTTGATTTGTAATTCCAAATTACTTTCTGTTGAAGATGGACATGATGTCGGAGAAGGTATCATCGTCGCTCTTCGCGGAAGTTGTGCTGCCGGTGCTCGGCGCAGACGGGTTGCCAAAGAGGTCTGCATCGCTGATAGCCGGAGCTGCGGGCTTCTGGGTCTTTTCGCCGTTCATGCCGTCGAAGCCGGTCGCGATAACGGTGACCATCATCTCGTCTTCCATCGTCTCGTCGAATGCAGCACCCCAAATGATGTTTGCATCCTCGCTTGCGCGCTCGGTGATGAGCTGAGACGCGACATCGATCTCGTCGAGGGCGATGTCCGGAGAGGACTTGATGTTGATGATGACGCCCTTGGCGCCTGCGATAGCGGTCTCAAGCAGCGGACTGGAGATAGCCGCAACAGCCGCCTGCTCTGCCTTGTCCTTGCCTGCCGCACGGCCGACACCCATGTGTGCGTAGCCTGCATCCTGCATGATGGACTTGACATCCTCGAAGTCGAGGTTGACGATGCCCGGGATCTGGATGAGGTCGGAAATGCTCTGTACGCCCTGACGGAGAACGTCATCGGCGATGCTGAATGCGTTTGCAAGCGTAATGCGCTGCTCGCTGACGAGCTTCAGTCTTTCATTCGGGATGACAACGAGGGAATCGACGTGCTTGCGCAGCTCTGCAATGCCCTTTTCTGCCTGATCCATACGGCGCTTGCCTTCAAAAGCGAACGGCTTTGTGACGATGCCGACGGTGAGGGCACCCATATCCTTTGCAATCTCTGCAACGACCGGTGCTGCACCCGTGCCGGTGCCGCCGCCCATACCGGCGGTGACGAAGACCATGTCTGCGCCCTTGAGGGTAGCTGCGATCAGCTCGCGGCTCTCCTCGGCAGCCTTTGCGCCAACCTCCGGCTTGGAGCCTGCGCCTCTGCCCTGTGTATTCTTTTCACCGATCTGCACGCGGGTCTTGGCCTGCGAGCGGGACAGTGCCTGACGGTCTGTATTCATGCAGACGAGCTCGACGTGCTGCACGCCGGCATCTGCCATGCGGTTTACGGCGTTTCCGCCGCCGCCGCCTACACCAACAACCTTAATGGTCTGGGGGGTCTCTTCAAGCATGTTATCAATTTCAAACGGCATTTTATGTTCCTCCTTGATTTGGTCTTTAACCGTTAACGATCCGCACGGATCCGGGATTTTCATTCATCACGCCGCCTCCGGATTCAAAACGGTTTTCTCTCGAGCTTCGATCAAATCCGCCGGATAGCGTCCCATAAAGGGCCATACCTTTACAGTTCTTTACAGTCTTTCAGCTTTACATAGCTTCATACACTATAATTTATCACTTTTCCCGCCAAAATTCAAGATGAAAGCGGCAAAAAAGTGAGCCTTTGCAAATATTTTTACTTTACAGCGGTTTTCGGGAAATCTATGGTGCCGGGGCTGTTCAAATTACCCGAAAAACTTGTGAAAAACAGGGGAACGCTTCCAAATTTTACACGTTTTCGGCGTCGCCCGTGTTGTCACCGCTGTCGTCTGCTGCGGGGTCCGTGATGCCGTCGGTATCACCCGTGGGATTGGCAGTATCGCCGTTCTCCCCGTCGCCGTTTGCGGTGCTGTCTGTGCCGTCCGTGCGGCCTGCGGCATCACCGGGTGCGGGCGTGGCGGAGGCTGCGGTGCGGTCTTCCTCGTAAAACGCCTTATTTTTCTCCGGCACAACGGAAAGATCGATGGAGCCGACGGTCTCCTCGGTGATCTCGCCGCTCGTTTCCATTTGACGCAGCATCTCGAGGCCAAACGCCATTTTGTAGGACATGCCGTTCATGTTGCCGAAACGGAACGTGATGCGGTTATCATACGTCAGCGTAAGGTCGTAGGGGTTCGTCATGTTGATCTCCGTGACATTCTGCGTCTCGTTTTTCGTCATCTGCTCCGCGATGGCGTTATAGACTTCTTTGACGGAATCATCGCCGAACGTGATCGTTTCGCTGGGCTTTGTGTTCGTGGGATTTGCCCCGAGCACCACAGTCGTGTCCTCGCACGGCTGTGAAGCGATCTCCAGCACCTTGCCGGAAGCACTTACATAGAGATAGCCCGCGTCGCACGCGACGGAAAACGCCGTTTCGGCAGGGGTAATTTCAATTTCAATGGTGGAAGGGATATGCTTTACGATCTTTGCGCTTTCAATGTACGGGAAACGGTGCTCAAGCGCTTTTTCGCGGCTTTCCGTTTCCAGCAGCACGAGGTTATCGCCCTCGTTGATGCCGCACACGCGGCGGATATCGGCTTCATCGTAGCCGGCATCTGACGTGAATGTGACGTTGCCCACCTTGAAAAACACGAAGATGCACAAAAGGACCGCGCCGATGACGACGACGCTGAATGCGATTATATTGAACAGGAGCAGCGCCCTGCTTTTTTTCTTTCTCATTGCGAGCTTTTCCGCTGCGCTGCGTGGAGTACGCGCCATGTTCAGCCTCCGTTTTTCACGTTTTATCTCTTACTTTTCGCTCTATATTCGGTATACGTCTGCGCCGAGCGCCCTTAAGTTCTCCTCAAAGTGCGCATAGCCGCGGTCGATGTACTGCGGGTGCATCACCTGTGTTTCGCCCTGCGCCGCAAGGCCTGCGATGACAAGCGCCGCGCCGCCGCGCAGATCCTCTGCCGAGACCGGCGCACCGGAAAGCTGCGGCACGCCCTCTATGACAGCCACCTTGCCCTCTAACTTGATCTTCGCGCCAAGCCGGTTGAGCTCACCGGCATGCTTATAGCGGCTTTCAAAAATGTTCTCTACAAAAATACTGGTGCCGTCCCCCACCGCCGCCATGGTCATGACGGGCGCCTGAGCATCCGTAGGAAAACCAGGGTACGGCATGGTGCGCACGTGACGCACGGGTTTTAATCTCTGCGGTGCGCGCAATAATAATTCGCTGCCGGACTGCATCACGGCGCAGCCGGTGCTTTCAAACGCCGACAAAACCGGCAAAAGGTGCTCGCTGTTGACATCACGCAGAAGCACCGTACCGCCCGTGACGGCGGCCGCGGCCATGTATGTTGCGGCGGCGATGCGGTCCGGCATGACGGTGTATGTGCTGCCGTAAAGGTGCGGCACGCCTTCGATGACGATGCAGCTTTCGCCCGCGCCGTGAATGTGTGCGCCGCAGCGGTTTAAGTACCCGGCGAGATCCTCAATCTCCGGCTCACGCGCGGCGTTTGTGAGCACCGTTGTGCCCTTGGCGCGGGCAGCGGCGAGCAGCAGGTTTTCCGTTGCGCCGACGCTTGGGAACGCAAGCGAGACGAACCCGCCGCGCAACCCGCCGGGCGCGGTGCACAACAGGCAGCCGTGCTCTTCGCGAATTTCTGCGCCGAGCTTGCGCAGCGCCTCCAAATGCAGATCGATGGGCCTTGGGCCGAGCTCGCACCCGCCGGGAAACGACAATCTTGCTTCGCCGCAGCGGGACAGGATCGCGCCCAAAAACACGATGGACGAGCGCATCTCCCGCATGAGGCTGTGGGGAATATCGCAGCGGGTCATGCCGTCCGCGCAGACCGTTAAGGTATCGCCTGTGTGGGTACAGCGGCATCCGAGCCGCCGCAAAATGGTGACTGCCGTGTGCACATCGGACAGTGCGGGGCAGTTGTGCAGCACCGTTTCGCCCTCACAGAGGAGTGCCGCCGCAAGCAGCGGCAGCGTGCTGTTTTTCGCGCCCTGCACGGTAAGCTCGCCGCAAAGGCGATTGCCGCCGCGCACCAAAACCGCTTCCTGCCGGGCACAGCCCGTATGTTCCAGTTCATATTCTTCCATATACACACCCCGTATTCTGTAAGGCGGCAGAAAGCGCGCCTTTGGATACGGTCATAGTATGCAACGGAAAAATTTTGGGGTATGTCCGCCTGAAATGCGTTTTACGGTTTACTTTTTTGCTTTTTCGCAAATGATGTTGTAAATGCGGTCATTTGCGTCCAGCACGGCCATGGCTTTCGCGTTTTTGCCGATTTCTTCGGCGCGGCCCGGCTCGGAAAGGATGGTGTTCACCGTTTCCCACAGCTTTTCACCGGTGAGGTCTTTTTCTTCGATCATCACGGCGGCATCGCGGTTCACGAGCGCCATGGCGTTATGGAACTGGTGATTTTCGGCAACGTTCGGGGACGGAATCAAAATGGAGCACTTGCCCGTGGCTTCGATCTCCGTTAAGGTGATGGCGCCGGCACGACCGATGACGAGGTCGGCGGCGGCAAGGCACTCCGGCATGTTGTCTATGTACTCGAGCATGCGAATCTGCGGATTTTCTTCTTCCTTTACACCCGCTGCGTGCACTTCGTCGAGGAATTTTTCATCGTGCTGGCCGTAGCCGTGGATGTGCTGATATTTCTTCTCTTTGGCGCTTTCACCGAGCATGTATGCCGCGGCTTTATTGAGCGCCGCTGCGCCGAGGCTGCCGCCGAACGACAGCACAAGCGGGCGATCGTCGAGGTTCAGCGCCTTGCGGGCGGCTTCGCGCTCGGCCTGCAAAACGGAAACGCGCACGGGGTTGCCGGTGAAGACGCAGTTATCTTTGCGGTCGAGGTACTTTTTCGCGTCCTCCACGGCGAGCATGACGCACTCCGCGTGCTTTGCAAGCGCTTTAGTCGTCATGCCGGGATAGGCGTTCTGCTCGTGGATGACGGTGGGAATGCCGAGCTTCTGTGCGGCGCGAATGACGGGGCCGCTGACGTAACCGCCGGTACCGACGCAAATATCCGGCTTAAACGCCTTGATGATGCGCTCGGACTCGATAGACGAGGAGAACAGGCGGAACACGGTTTTAATGTTGCGGCGGATGTTCTTCGCCGTTAATTTACGTTGAAAACCCGAGATGCGGATGGTTTTGAAATCGAAGCCCGCTGCGGGCACAAGACGCTCTTCCATGCCGCCCTTGTTGCCGACGTACAGGATTTCGGCATCCGGCTGCTTGGAGCGCAGATAACCGGCCGCCGCAAGCGCCGGATTGATGTGGCCGGCGGTGCCGCCGCCTGCAAATAACACACGCATAATTGAATACCCCTTTTACATTTTTTCTGTATTGGAATGCCGCGAGACCGACAGCAGCACGCCCATTTCCGCAAGAAGCATGATGAGCGCCGTGCCGCCGTAGCTGAAGAACGGCAGGCTGATGCCGGTGTTCGGGATGGTGTTTGTGACAACGCAGATGTTGAGAATGGCCTGAATGCCGAACTGGAACGTGATGCCAAGCGCCAGCATGGCGCCGAAGCGGTCACGCGCATGCAGCGCGATATATACGCCGCGCCAGATGAAAAGCGCAAACAGGATAATGACGATAAGCGCACCGATGAAGCCGAGCTCCTCGCACACTACGGCAAAAACGAAGTCATTTTGCGGCTCCGGGATGTAGAGATACTTTTGTCTCGACTGCCCGATGCCGACGCCGAGCAACTGCCCGGAGCCGATGGCGTAGAGCGACTGCACCGTCTGCCATGTATCGACGCCCTCCGGCGGGTTGAACGGGTCAAGCCAGCCGTGGACACGGTCCATGGCGTAGGCAAATTTTGAGGAAAACAGCACGAGCGCGCCGATGACGGCTGCCGCCGCGCCGCCGATGACGGCAAAATAGCGGAACTTTGTGCCGCCGACAAACATCATGATAAACGCGATGAGGCAGATGATGATGGTGGCGGAAACGTGTTTTTCCGCGATGACGAGCACGCAGATGAGGCCCAAAATACCGAAGAACGGCAAAAAGCCGTAGCGGAAGGTTTTCATCCTTTCGCCGTACAGCGCAATGAGGTGCGCAAACATCAAGATGAGCGCGAACTTTGCGATCTCGGACGGCTGGAATTCGACGAAGCCGAGGTTCAGCCAGCGCACCGCGCCGCCTTTGTTCGGCGCTAATTTTGTGCCCTTAAAGACGAGCACCATCAAAAGCAAAAGAATGGAGACGGCGAAAATGGGCAGGTTCAGTTTATGCAGCTGGTGATAATCGAACGTGGAGATGGCAAGCATCAGCACAACACCAGCCAAGGCGAACATACCCTGACGGAGAATGAAGTAATAGCTGTTTCCGTAGTAGTAATACGCGTAGGCATAGCTTGCGGAGAACATCATGACAAGTCCCACAGCAAGCAGCACAAGGATCAAAAACAGCATGGTCATGTCAAGGCCGAGACCCAAAGTGAAAATTCTATATTTGATGCGCCCGCGCCGTTTGCCGCGCCTTGCGGCTGCGGATGCCGCCTCTTCTGCGGGCACGGCGGATAACCGGCGACTTGGGACCTGTTCAAGCCCGCGCGCCGTAGAGCGTCTTGTCTGCGCCATTGCTGCAAACCTCCTTTTTTCAGTTGATTTCTATTTTATCCCATTTTCAGGCGTTTAGCAGCCGAACACCGCCAAAAGTACGCCGATGATACCGGCAAAAAGCGTAACGCCGCTGAACACGAAGCAAATCTTATTCTCGTTCCAGCCGCACATTTCAAAGTGGTGGTGGATCGGCGCCATTTTGAAAATGCGTTTGCCGTGCGAAATTTTAAAGTATGTAACCTGTAAGACAACAGAGAGAATCTCTACAATATAGATAATACCGATGAGGATGAGCAGAATCGGCATATTCACGCCGAACGCCAGCGCGCACACCGCGCCGCCGAGGAACAGCGAGCCTGTATCGCCCATGAAGACCTTAGCCGGGTTGGCGTTCCAGAACAGGAAGCCGATCATCGCACCGACAATGGCCGCCGCGTAAAGTGAAAGCCCCACGCGGTTTAAAAGCATCGCGATAACAGAGAAGACGAGTGCGACGACGAGCGTGACGGACGTATTGAGGCCGTCGATGCCGTCTGTGAAGTTCACGGCGTTGACCATGCCGACGATGAAGACGGCCGCCAGAATGTAGTAGAAGAAGCCGAGGTCAACGGAGCCAAGGAACGGGATAACCGTTTCGGTGGTGCCGCCCGCAAGTGCGACGGAAAGCAGGTAGGCGCCGACGATGATGAACTGCAAAATGAGCTTTTGAATCTCGGTGAGACCGAGGTTGCGATGCTTTTTGATGCTGATGTAATCATCTAAAAAACCGACGATACCAAAGCCCAGCGCCATGAGCGCACCCGCCACGACCTTGACGAGCATGAGCTGCGTTTCCGCGCCGCCGTTCAGCCACAAAAATGCGATGCAGATGACCGCCGCGACGGAGCTGCCGATGATGAACATGACGCCGCCCATGGTGGGCGTGCCCTGTTTATTTTTATGCCAGCTGGGGCCGACCTCTCGAATGGTCTGGCCAAATTTGATCTTGTGCAGAAACGGCACCATGAAGTAACCGAGCAGCCCTGTGATGACCGCCGCAATGACGATTGCAAGGCAATACAGTACAATATCCATACGTTATGAACTTCCTTTCCTACCCTCTCAATGTATGTTTTTACTCTTCGCTGTTCGTTGAGGTGTTGCCCGCCGCTTCGACGCCGCCGGAGCTGACGAACGAAATGCGGATGACGGAGCCGCGCTTGACCTTGGTGCCCTCTGCGATATCCTGACTTTGTGCGTAGCCGGAATCGCCGTCGCCCACAACGAGCACCTGCACATCGGCAAGACCCGCCAAGTAGCGGCAAGTATCGATGTCATAGCCGATGAAGCTCGGTACCTCCACATACGTTTCGGGATCCGGCTCTTCGGTGTAAAGCGCGACCATGCCTTCCTTCGGGATAGATGCACCCGGAGACGGCACCTGCACCGTGACGAGCGCGTCGTCTTCGGCGTCGCCGACGACCGTGCCGCTGAAGCCCTGCTCTTCCAGATGGCTTTTCGCTTCTGCCATAGTCATGCCAATGACGTTCGGCGCGGTAGCGGAGAGGTTTTCATATTCCGATTCCGTATACTGCGGGTCTACGCCGAGGTACGGGAGCACCTCTTCCATGATGGCAGCGAAGATCGGGCCGGCCTGCGTGCCGCCGGACGCGCCGCCGATCTGCGGCTCGTCGTAGAAAACGAGCAAGGCGTACTGCGGGTCATCCGCCGGGGCGTAGCCGCCGTAGGAAACGACGTACTGCATGCCGCGGTCGTTTCCCTCTGCCAGATCCTGATAATACAGTGCGACTTTTTCGGACGTACCGGTCTTGCCCGCCACGCGGTAACCGGCGACATAACCGTTTTTGCCGCTTTCGCTTGTGGCGTTTTTCTGGAGAATGGCCGTCATGCGCTTGGAAACATCTTCGGAGATGACCTGACGCTTGTAGCTTGTATCAGTCGTTTTGACAATGTTGCCGTCGCTGTCCAGCATGCGGTCTACGACGTGCGGCTGCACAATATAACCGCCGTTTGCCACGGCCGCAATGGCCGTGATCATCTGAATCGGTGTGATGGAGAAGTTCTGGCCGAACGAAGACGTTGCAAGCTCAGAAGTATTGAGCTGATCTTCGGTGAAATACAGGCTGTCTGCTTCGCCGGGCAGGTCGATGCCCGTGCGCTGCGTAAAGCCAAAGGCTTCAAAGAAATTGAAGAATGTGTGGCGGCCCATTTTCTGGCCCAGCCAGATCATGTACGGGTTGCAGGAATTGCAGATGCCGTCCACCAGCGTTTCTGTGCCGTGACCGGAATGATACCAACAATACATGGGCTTAACGGTGGGATCGTTAAAATCCCAATAACCGACACAGGTGTACGTGGAATCTTCAGAAGCCACGCCGGATTCCATGGCCATGGAGCCCGTGATCATTTTGAAAACAGAACCGGGGTAGTAGGTATCGCTGACGGCCTTGTTTCGCCACTGCTTGTTCTGCGCCTCGCCCCACATTTGGTCGGTGAGCTCGTCGCGCAGCGTGGTGACGTCGATGCGCTCGTAATCCGCAAGGGCCTTTTTCGCTTCCGCACGCTCCTCGTCGGTCTCAGCGTTATCGATGGCGAGCTGCAGGGTGTTTAACTCCTGCTGCTCCTTTTCCTGCGCCTTTTGCAGCGCGTCTTCCACCTTTTCCGGGATGGCGTCCTCGGCCTCCTGCGAAATGGTGAACGGGTCGTTCGGGTCGTAGTCGCCCTTTGTGGAAAGCGCCAAAATGGCGCCGGTCTTGACGTTCATCAGAACGGCCGTGCCGCCCTCCAGTGCGCCGCAGGCCTCAAGGCCCGCCTGCAGGTGCTTTTCTACGATGCTCTGCACGGTCTCGTCGATCGTGAGCACAAGGTCGTAGCCGTCCTGCGCCTGCACGTATTGGTCATACTGGAACGGCATATCGTCGCCCCAGGCGTTTTTGGCGCTGATAAGGCGGCCCGCCGTACCGGTGAGCTCGCTGTCGTATTCCGTTTCAACGCCCGCAAGGCCCTGATTATCCGTGCCCGTGAAGCCGAGCACCGTAGAAGCCGTGGTGCCGTAGGGATAATAGCGTTTGTAGTCTTCCATCAGCGTGATGCCGCGGCCGATTTTTTCGTCCTTGATATACTGCACGATCTCATCGCGCACCTCGGTCTCCACCTTGCGCTTGACATAGACAAAGTAGCTGTTCTGCTGCGCTTTTTTTAAGACAGCGTCGTAATCGAGCCCTAAAATTTCAGAAAGGCCCTTTGCAATCTTCACGTCGTCGCCTTCATCGATGTAGTTCGGCTCCAAGGCGACCGTCCACACGCTGGCGCTCTGCGCCAAGACCTTTGTGCCCGTGGCGTCGTAAATGGTGCCGCGCGAGGGCGTAAGCTGCGTGGATTGCAAACTCTGGTCGACCGCATCGGTTTTTAAGGTTTCGCCGTTGACAAGCTGCAGGCGGACAAGGTTTGTGATAACGGCGCCAAACCCGAGCACCAGCACAAAGCCCACGATGACCATTGTGCGCTGCCAGACGCCGGAACGATTTGATTTTGCCATGTAAAAAATGCCGTCCTTTCTGCTGCGCCCTTCATTCGCAGCCAAAAGTTGCCGTATACCGAAAAATGAGAGTTAAGAATAAACTCTCAACTCTCCTCTCAAATTCCCCTCTGCCGGGGGCCGCATAACCCATTTGTATTCTTTCATGCCGCAAAATAGCAGCGTATCCGCAAAAAATTCGTATGTATAAAGGCTAAATCAGGAAAAGAGCGACTGCAAGACCTGCCAGATACGGTCCAACAGGTTCGGTGTCTTTTCGGCCTGCACTACGGTGCCCTCATCATCCTGCGTGAGGCTGATGTAGGAGGTCTGCCCGTCCGCTACCTTTTCCATGCCGAGCTTTTCGCGCGCGATCTGCTCGATCTCCTCCGTATTGAGCTTGGAGGCCGCCTGCATTTCGAGCTGAATGGCAATGCTTTTCTCCTGCGAAAGGCTCTCGTTCGCCGTGTTGATCTCATCGGTGAGCTCCGTGAGCTGCACCTGACTGAACACCACCGCACCGATGGCGCCGACGATGACCAGCACCACCGCAAGATTCATGAGCATTTTGACCGTATTTGCACTGTGTCTGTGACTGCGGCGCAGCTGTTTTTCATCCAGCTTCACCACATTGTTTTTCTGTTTTTGTTTTTGGGGCGCTTTCGGCTCCGGAAGCTTCGGTGCCGCGCTGCCGTGATCTCTGCTGTCGAAAAGATCAAAATCGTATGCGTTTGATGTAGATGCCATGTTGTTTCCTCCTTTCGGAAACTTATCCCAACAAATTCAGCTGTATTCTCTCAGGGATACCCTAATTCTTCAAAATCTCACAGTTTTTCAATAACGCGCAGCCTTGCGCTGCGGGCGCGCGGATTTTCGCGAAGCTCTTCCTCACTCGGCGCAAGACCCTTTTTGTAGATGAGCTTGCCCTTCGGCTTGTTGCCGCACACGCACACGGGGAAATCCTTCGGGCAGGTGCAGCCCTCGCACCACTTGTTCATCTGCTGCTTGACGATGCGGTCTTCAAGCGAATGGAACGTGATGACGGAAAGCCTGCCGCCGGGCTTTAAAAGCCCAAACGTTCTTCTGGCCGGATGGCCCTCCGCGCGGCGCACCGCTGCCGGCACGCTTTCGCGGATGATCTCCGCAAGCTCTAATGTAGTTTCAATCGGTTTTTCTTCGCGCGCTTTCACAATGCCCTTTGCAATGCGCACCGCGCTTTTATCTTCGCCGTAACGGCTGATGATCTCGGCCAATTCCTGCCAAGAGAGTGTGTTTACAAGGTCTGCGGCCGAGGTGCCGCTTTGGCTCATGCGCATATCGAGCGGGGCGTCGGCGTGGTAGGAAAAGCCGCGCTCTGCGGTATCGAGCTGATAGGACGAAACGCCGATATCGAGCAGCACGCCGTCTACATTAACGATGCCGTGCTCTAACGCGATCTTGTCCATATCGCAGAAGTTACCCATGGCAACAACGGAGCCGGGATATTTACCGAGCCGCTCTTTCACAACGGCAATGGCGTCCGGGTCGCGGTCGATGGAAAGCAACGTGCCCGTTGTCAGGCGCTGTAAAATCGCGCCGGAGTGGCCGCCGCCGCCCGCGGTGCCGTCTATATAGGTGCCTTCCGGGTCGATGTTCAAGGACTCGATGGTCTCTTTGAACAGCACCGGTTTATGCTCAAAATGAATTTCACTCATGATATATTTGTCCGGCGGAACGGATACGTTCCGGCAGACACTCCTCATTGAACTTTACCCGAAAAAAGTCGGGCTGATGAGCGCCAAGCAGGGCGAAAAGGCAATGAAAATCCAAAGCCCATGCGGTTTTCCGCAGGGTTTTCGCTGCTTACACGTCCATTATACCTTATCCCACATAGAAAATCAACCCGCGGCAAAAAAATTTATGTTTACCATGTTCGATGAAAAAACGCGGATTTCCGATATTTTTCTCGGATTTTGTTCGTATATTTTCCGATTTTCGGCAAAATAGCGTCATGTTGAAAATTCTGTGTATTCTCATGCAAAAAAACTTTTGCAGTTTGTTCACATTCCCGGTTTTCGGAACCGGCTCCGTTTACACGCTTTTTGTGGAAAAACACAGGATTCATCTGACTAACGGAGAGATGCAAAGAGCTCCCATATATATAAAGGACGGCAATGCCGCCCTTTGGGAGACCCCCTAATTGGGTCTCCCGAGCATTAACAGTCCAGTGGACTGTTAATGCTCCCGTCCTGATTTTTGGGTAGGCAAAAAGATTTCGAGCTCTGCGGAGCTCGACCAAAGGTTTCACCTTTGGAATCTGACAAGCTTTTGAAAAAGCTTGAGCAAAACTTTTAACTCCGTTGCCGTTCGCTCATTTTAACAAAAACGGCAGCTCGCCCAACTGCCGCGAACTGCCGTTTAAAGCTCTTAAATTACTGCTGTGCGCTCGTGCCGTGGATGGACTGGCGGGTCTTTCTCAGCTCTGCAAGGTTGGCGCTCATCGCGTCGTCTGTGCGGCGGAGCAGATCTTCCACATAGTCGTTGGAGGCCTTCTGCATGCTGCGGAACTTCTCCTGCGTCTGCGCCATGATGTCGTTTGCCTTTGCCTGTGCCTGGCGCACGATCTCTTCCTGGTTGACGAGTGCTTTTGCCTTCTCCTCTGCGACGCGCACGATGGTCTCGGCCTCGCGCTGTGCCTCGCTGATGATCTGGGCGCGGTCTGCAACGATGGCCTTCGCCTTGCGCACTTCGGACGGGATCGCCTCGCGAATCTCATCAAGGATCTGCTTTGCGTCTTCGCTATCTATAAACGATTTGCCGCCTGCAAAGGGAAGGTGCCAACCTTTCTCCAGTACGTCGGTCAATTCATCAATTAAATCTTCTACGGTTGCCTGCGTGTTGCTCATAAAAAATCCATTCCTTTCGTATTTTTAGCCGCATTCAGTCTGCCGTGCGGCAAAGTCTCTGATTTATTTTCTCTAAAAGGCACTCGGGCACAAAATGGGAAATATCGCCGCCGAAGCCCGCAATTTGCTTGACCATACTGGAGCTGAGGAACATGTGCTCGATGCTGGTCGGCAGGAACAGCGTTTCAAACTCCGGGTTCAGCTTTTTATTGGTGAGCGCCATCTGAAATTCATATTCAAAGTCGGAGATTGCGCGCAGGCCCTTCACAATGGCAGCCGCATGCTTTTCGCTTGCGTAATCCGCCAAAAGACCGCGCACGCAGTCTACCTCTACATTTTCCATATCGGCCGTGACGGTGCGCAGCATTTCCATGCGCTCCTCCACCGTAAAGCTCGCGCGCTTATCCGGGTTTACCGGTACCGCGACGATGACTTTGTCGAAAATTTTGCACGCACGGGAGATGATGTCCA
>OMDM01000535.1_pt1 | contig 15069 bp, 9 predicted proteins | sample 1673801 | NCBI WGS metagenome assembly OMDM01 (sample SAMEA103958127, study PRJEB25191) | human gut metagenome | biome: human-associated habitat [ENVO:00009003]; feature: intestine environment [ENVO:2100002]; material: feces | place: Germany | collected 2013/2015 | reverse complement strand
CCTCTACCTTCTGCGCATAATCGTTGAACTTCTCGGAGATCGGGATCACACGAACCTGCTCCGGGCAGAGCCATGTCGGGAACATTCCTGCATACTTCTCAATGAGCCATGCAAGAGTTCTCTCATAGCATCCCATAGATGTACGGTGGATGATGTACGGACGCTGTTTGTCGCCGTTCTCATCAATATAGTACATATCAAACTGTTCAGCTAACAATGCATCCCACTGTATTGTAATCATTGTATCTTCCTTGCCGTATACATTCTTTGCATTAATATCAACCTTTGGTCCATAGAAAGCTGCTTCTCCATACTCAATCTTAGCAGGCAATCCTTTTTCCGCACAAGCCTCGATAATAGCCTGTTCGGCTTTTTCCCAGTTGTCTTCCGATCCGATATACTTCTCACGATTCACCTTATCGCGCAATGAAATCTGAGCCTCGAAGCTTTCAAACTTCATAGCCTTGAACACGATAGAGATGATATCCATCACTCTGAGGAACTCATCCTTCACCTGGTCTGGGCGGCAGAAAATATGGGCATCGTCCTGCGTGAAACTTCTCACGCGAGTCAAGCCGTGGAGCTCGCCACTCTGCTCATAACGGCAAACCGTACCGAACTCTGCGATTCTCAACGGAAGCTCGCGATATGAGTGCGGCGAATTCTTGTAAACCTCACAGTGGTGAGGGCAGTTCATAGGCTTCAAGAAATATTCCTCGCCTTCCTCTGGAGTGTGGATGGGTTGGAATGAGTCTTTGCCATATTTTGCATAGTGTCCGGAGGTCACATAAAGCATCTTGTTTCCAATCGGCGGAGTGATGACTTCTTTGTAGTCATAGCCACGCTGTATCTTGCGCAAGAAGTCCTGCAGACGCAAACGGAGGTCTGTTCCTTTCGGTAGCCACATTGGCAAACCTTTGCCCACCTTTTCCGAGAACATGAACAGCTCCATATCCTTGCCGATTTTACGGTGGTCGCGTTTCTTGGCTTCTTCAAGCATCACAAGATACTCGTCAAGCATAGATTTTTTCGGGAAAGAAATGCCATACACACGAACCAACTGGTTGCGCTTCTCATCGCCTCGCCAATATGCGCCAGCCAAAGAAAGTACCTTTACAGCCTTTATAGCACCCGTGTTCGGGATATGCGGGCCACGGCACAAATCCGTAAACGCACCCTGCGTATAAGTAGTAATCGAGCCGTCTTCAAGCTCGCTGATAAGCTCGCATTTGTATGTTTCGCCTCTGTCGCCGAACATTTTCAACGCGTCGGCCTTTGAGATATCTTTACGCACCACCGCTTCTTTTCTTGAAGCAAGCTCCTGCATTTTCTTTTCAATTTTGGCAAAGTCGGCGCTTGTGATTGTGTTTTCTCCTGGATCTATATCATAATAGAATCCGTTCTCAATCGCCGGACCGATACCGAATTTAACGCCTGGATACAACTCCTGCAGAGCCTCGGCAAGCAAGTGTGCCGATGTATGCCAAAACGCATGTTTTCCCTCTGGGTCATCCCACTTGAAAAGTTTGATTTCCGCGTCGTTTACAATTGGACGTGTCAAATCCCATTCTTCACCATTGACCGTTGCAGCGAGCACGTCTTTTGCGAGTCGCTGACTGATTCCTTCCGCAATCTGAAGCGGCGTTACGCCAGCCTCGAATTGCTTGCTGCTTCCATCTGGAAATTTAATATTCATAATTTTTCTGTTTTTTAATCATTGCATAAATACAACTAACGCATGATTCGGCTGCAAAATTACTCATTTTATCAGTATGGCAAATATATTTGGTCTTTTTTTTAAGCCCCGCCTTATCATTTTGAGTTACGCCTCATCCGTTTAATCAAATTATACGACGACATTATTCCGAGTTCTCCCGCGCGACTCAAGTCAGCCATACCCTTGTCGAAATTGCCCATACGGAAAAAAGCTATTCCCCGATTGTAATAAGCCTCTCCGAAATCCTGCTTTATCTCAATCGCCTTTGTATAGCAACTTATCGCCGAAGTGTAGTCGTCACGCATATAAAACAGATTGCCCTTGTTGAAGTATGCATATATTAGGCGCGGCGACAGCTCAACCGCCTTGTCGTAGTCTGCCACGATCTCTGCATATCTTGCATTTTCAGCCATTATGTCATCCCTATTGCTTTTTTCCGACGACACCCTTCTGCTCCGCTCTTGCGCCTCGCGGGCACACGCTTTGACAAAATATGCCAATGCGAAACGCGGACTCAATTTAACCGCCTCCGACAAATCCTGTATCGCGGAATCATAATTCTTCACCATCATATAGCTTATCGCTCTGCCGAAATAGTCCACAGCACGCTTGTCGCCGTTGTTGAGCAACACCGTATAGTGGCGTATCAGTTCAAACTGTTTTTCAATCTCCTGCTCAATTAATTTATGTTCGGCATTTGTCATAAACAGCCGGTCTCTTAGATACAGGCTGGAGTTAAGCTCGTCCAACTCTTTCTGATAGAAGGCATCCGTCCTAAGCTCCGTAGTTCTGTCATAATAACTCAACACATACGAATCCTCCACCCTCACAGGTATATCGTAATTCTGTATCTTGCCTCGGTATTTATTGTCGTATTCAGGTTTCACATCATGCTTCTCATCAACAGTCTCAAGCGAAGTAAGCCGCTTCATGACATCTTCTGGATTTTCCTCCGCATAGTCGTCTTTCCGCTTATCGTCAGTGTCCGCCACAATATGCCGGCGCTCCTCATGTCGGCGCTGCATATCCCGCGATTTGTTGTAATCACGCTCACCGCCTTTCATATCGCCCATCATGCGCTTGCATTCGCCCCTTGCAAAATACAGCGCCGACAGATACGGATACTTTCCTATCACCTTATCGTAGTCAGCGATGGCTTTTCTATATTGGCGCAGCTGCTGATAAAGCACCGCCCTGTTGTAGACCGCCTTGTCATTGTCGGGTTCCATACTGATAACGGCCGTGAAATCTTCTATAGCCTTATTCACATCTTGCACCTCCATCCTCAGAAGACCTCGGTTGAACCTTGCCGTCACATTTTCAGGATCCAATCCTATCGCATAGTCGAAATCAGCCATCGCCCCGAAATAATCCTCCAAATTATATTTAAGATACGCCCTGTTTATAAACAGCCCCGCCTCCTTCGGTGAAAGTTTGACCGCCGCATCCAAATCTTTCACCGCAGCTTCGCAATCCTTACTTTTTCCATAATGTATATCCGCCCTCATAAGGTATGCTTCAATCGTGTTGGCATTCAGCTCCAAACATTTGTCAAGGTCGGGCAGTGCCGCCAACGAATCTTTTTCGGCCAGACACAACTGCGCACGTCCGAGATAGCCTTTGTCGTATTTCGGGAACTTCTGCAACAACTCGTCATATGCCGCATGCGAGTCGCCAAACTCCCCGGCGTTCTGCAACGCTATTGCCTTATTAAGCATAAACACCTTATTCTCAGGCAAGAACTCCAATCCTTTATCATAATCCTTCACCGCATCAAGATATTTTCCCGTCTGCAACCTCGACAAAGCCCTGACCTCATAGGCGTCCACAACAAACGGATTGCGGTCGATAGCCATCGTGCAATCCGCCTCCGCGCCACTATAGTCTTCAAGATAGAATTTGGCAAGTCCTCTAAAAAAATACGGATCGGCAAGATAAGGTTTAACCTTTATCACTTGGTTGAAGTATTGTATTGAAAGAAGATAGTCCTCAAAATAAAGCGCATTTCTACCAATTGTCAGCAACCGCTCCGTGTTCAATTGGCAAACGCCAGTCAAAGAGGTCACCGACAATATTAAAATCAATAAAAAACTTCGTATATACCTATAATTGTTCATAATAATATCCAGATTGACTGCAAATGTAATCCAAAATCGCCAATAAATGCGTATCTTTGCAAGAGAAGATAGCAGGCTGTTTGTGTTTTTTATTATTTCATTCGACAATTTATAGACCCTTATATGGAGAAACTACAACACATTGTGATAATCGGAGGCGGTTTTGCCGGACTCAATTTGGCAAAGGAACTTGACAAGAATAAATTCAGAGTCACCATTTTGGACAAAAACAATTTTCATAGTTTTCCACCGCTTTTCTATCAAATAGCATCTTCCGGACTTGAGCCGAGCAGCATATCCTTCCCGTTCCGTCGGGAAATGAGACGTCTCAAAAATACCAATTACCACTTCGGCGAGGTTTTGGAAATCGACAGCAAGAACTCAACCGTCCGCACGCAATTTGAGACAATCAAATATGACCAATTGGTAATCGCTTCCGGAACGACCAACAACTTCTTCAACCAGCCGGAACTGAAGGAAAAAGTGCACACGCTCAAATCCACCGCTGAGGCTATACGCCTGCGCAACGAAATTCTCGACCGACTTGAACGCGCTTGCATCACCACCGACCGCGAACGCAGACGCCAACTGTTAAGTTTTGTCGTTGTGGGCGGCGGACCTTCTGGCGTTGAGGTTGCCGGCGCGCTCGGCGAGATGAAACGATATATCCTAAACAAAGAGTATCCCGAAATCGACATTGACGATGTCAGAGTGATTCTGATTGAGGGCACTGACCGCTTTCTCCGCACAATGAGCGAAAGAGCGTCACACGATGCAAAAGTCTACTTGGGGCATCTCATGATTGAGACCAGGCTAAACTGTATGATGAAGTCGTATGAAAACAATGTACTTCACCTGTCGACCGGCGAGGAAATCTATTGCGAGACGCTGATTTGGACAGCAGGTATCACAGGCAATAAAATCAATGGCATCTGCGATGATTCAATCACCCGCGGAAACCGCTACATTGTTGACTCAAACTGCAAAATAAAGGGATACGACAACATCTATGCCCTTGGCGACATCGCCTATCTGGAAGACGAGTCGCATCCCAACGGATACCCGCAAGTGGCACAGGTTGCAATACAGCAAGCAAAACATCTTGCCAAGCAGCTCAACACCGGAGCCGACACGGCGTTTAAATATGTCGACAAAGGCTCTATGGCTACAATTGGACGAAATCGCGCAGTGTGCGATTTGAAGTTTGCATATCTCTACGGACGTCCTGCATGGGCGACATGGATGTTCATCCATCTCATATCGATACTCGGCATGAGAAACAAGGTCAACGTATTGATAAATTGGGTTTGGGCATATTTGTTCTACACCACATCATTGCGTTTGCTTATACGCCCTGTTAAATATCCCATCAGAAAACATTGGATTGATGAATAAATTTATGAATATCAAATACAGCTTATCCGCCATCCTCCTTTCCTCATTTATGCTTTTTGGGGCGGAGGCATTCTGCGAGACTCCAGAATCTGGAGTCAGACAATCCAATAGGGTTGCCTACAGCACATCTGCCAACACTCAAGTTTCCGGCAGCCGCATCTATGGCGAATGGATAATTCTCTCCGCCAACGGAAGAGATATGAATCTGCGCGACTCCGCGCCTTACATTGACATAAACGCCTCCGACGGCAAAATCTATGGTGATGTGGGAGGGAATGTTGTCAATGCGTGCTTCGAGATTCCGGAGAGAGGCCACATCTCGGTGTCCGAGATAGAAATGACTCATCTACCAAGTGCATATATCCGCGAAGAGGACGATATAAAAACCGGATTGGGCGATGCCTGCTCATACACTATAACTAAAAAGAAGAACGACATTTATTATCTCGACCTTCTCGACAAGCGCGGAAATATTGTTGTCCATGCCAAACGCCACAATGCCGACGTCATGACAGGAATGTGGAGAATAGACAAAATCAACGGCAATGAAATCGAAGACAGCAATCTTGAAATTGTTGTCGATGTTCCGGAATTGAAAATCCATGGCAAAACCGGTTGCAACATTTTCAACGGCGACATCGGATTGGACCGCAACAAAGACTGGTTCATACAGTTCCAAAACATCATTGTCTCCAGAATGAAGTGTGAAGACAGCAAGATGGCTGTTGAACGCGACTTTATGGTTGCATTGGAAGAGACGGAAATCATAAAGCGTGAAAACGGAGGGAAGACAATACGTCTCCTTGACAGAAACAAAAAAGAGGTTTTACTCCTCAAACGCATTCAACAATAAAACGCAACAATGGACTTCAAAATTGAATCTGCATACAAACCGACAGGCGACCAGCCGCAGGCCATTGAGGAATTGTGCGACGGGCTTAAGAACGGAGCCGACTACCAAACCCTTCTGGGCGTCACTGGTTCCGGCAAGACCTTCACGATGGCAAACGTAATCGAACGAGTCAATCGTCCGACTTTGATTTTGTCGCACAACAAAACGCTTGCCGCCCAGTTGTATGCTGAATTCAAATCGTTTTTCCCAAAAAACGCTGTCCATTATTTCGTTTCCTACTACGACTACTACCAACCCGAGGCATACATTCCATCGTCCGACAAATATATCGAGAAGGACTTGATGATAAACGACGAGATAGACCGTTTGCGTCTTGCCGCAACGACAGCTCTATTGTCGGGCAGACGCGATGTGGTTATCGTTTCATCCGTGTCGTGTCTGTACGGCATTGGCAATCCGGAGGACTTCGACAAGAACGTAGTAGAAATAAAAGTGGGACAAAAAATAGCCCGCAACGTCTTTCTACGCAACCTTGTCGACTCGCTCTACTCCCGGACAGAGATGGAGCTGGGTCGCGGGCAGTTTCGTGTTAAAGGAGACACTGTCGACCTGTATCTGGCATATGAGGAAATCATAATACGCATCATCTTCTGGGGCGATGAAATCGAATCCATATCATCGCTCAATCCGGAAACGATGGAAACGGAACTACAGCTTAAAGGATATAAGATTTTCCCGGCAAACATCTTTGTTTCCACAAAAGAACGCACAGCATCAGCCATACACCAAATCGAGTTGGATTTGGGCAAACAAGTCGACATGTTCCGCAACGAAGGCCGTGAGGTCGAGGCCAAACGGCTTTACGAACGTGTGACCTACGACTTGGAGATGATGCGGGAAGTGGGCTATTGCTCCGGCATAGAAAACTATTCCAGATATTTCGACGGGCGTCTGCCAGGCGTGCGTCCATTCTGCCTGCTTGACTATTTTCCAAAAGATTTCTTGACAATAATCGACGAAAGCCACGTCACGATTCCACAGATTCGCGCCATGTACGGAGGCGACATTTCAAGAAAAATGAACCTTGTTGAATACGGTTTCAGGCTGCCTGCGGCAATTGACAACCGTCCACTGAAATTCGAGGAATTCGAGGAAGCCACGCATCAGACTATATATGTCAGCGCCACTCCGGCAGAATATGAATTGAACAAATCTGAGGGCGTGATTGTAGAACAATTAATCCGCCCGACCGGATTGCTCGACCCAAAAATTCTTGTCCGTCCGTCAAAGGGTCAGATTGACGACCTTCTCGAGGAGATTCATCTGCGCATTGAGCGCAATGAGCGCGTGCTGGTGACAACTTTGACAAAACGCATGGCGGAAGAGCTGTCCAGCTACCTCACCAAACTCGACATCAACTGCGCATATATCCATTCAGACGTTGACACTATGGACCGCATTCAGATTCTCGACAATTTGCGGGCTGGAGAAATTGATGTGCTCATAGGCGTAAACCTGCTCCGTGAGGGACTGGACCTTCCGGAAGTGTCGCTGGTTGCAATAATCGACGCCGACAAAGAAGGCTTCCTTCGCTCACACCGTTCGCTGACACAGACCGTAGGACGCGCCGCACGAAACCTTAACGGCACTGTTATAATGTATGCCGACAAAATTACAGAATCCATGCAGCAGACAATCGACGAGACGGAACGCCGCAGGGCAATACAGCTTCAATACAACGAAGAGCATGGAATCACCCCTCAGGCAATTGTCAAAGAGCGCATCCGCGTTGTCGGAGTCGACAATAAGGAGGAGTCGGAAAACAAGCAAAAGAAGCCTACTTCTAAAAAGGCGACATCAAGCATTTACGACATTGACTCCTTACATCATATCGCCGCCGATCCGGTCGTTGCATACATGTCGAAAGACAATCTCGAAAAAGCAATCGAGAAAACGAAAGCCGATATGGTTGCCGCCGCAAAGAATATGGACTTCATCACCGCCGCTCAATTACGGGATGAGATGATTCGACTGGAGGACAAACTAAACGAGATGAAATGACAGAACAATCACCACATAAACAAAACAAACCCCTTTGGCTGCCTACAACCAAAAAGGAAATTGAACGGCTGGGATGGGGCCACATCGACGTGATTCTATTCTCCGGCGACGCATATATCGACCATCCGTCAATGGGCTGCGCTGTCTTGGGACGCATCCTCGAGCACGAAGGCTACAATGTGGCAATCGTGCCTCAACCGAACTGGCAAGACGACCTGCGCGACTTTAAAAAGCTTGGAGCCCCGCGACTGTTCTTCGGCGTTTCCGCCGGCGCAATGGACTCCATGGTGAACCACTATACCGCTGCGCGCAGACGACGCAGCGACGACGCCTATACCCCCAACGGACGCCATGGCGCACGCCCCGACTATCCGACAATCGTCTACACTCAGATTCTGAAACGTCTGTTTCCCGACACCCCCGTTGTTGTAGGAGGCATTGAGGCTTCGCTACGCCGCGTGTCGCACTACGATTATTGGGCAGACCGGCTACGTCCTTCAATTCTTACGGAATGCGGAGCCGACATGCTCATATACGGCATGGGCGAACGTCCCATTGTCGAACTGTGCAAACGATTGGAGAACGGAAGCAACATCCACGACATTGACGACATTCGCCAAACTGTCGTTTTGAAGAAAAACAGCGACATTCCGAAACAATCCGAGACAGACGTTGTGCTGCATTCTTTCGAGCAATGTCTGAAGAGCAAAAAACATCAGGCCGAAAACTTCAAGCATATCGAAATCGAGTCCAACCGTTGGAACGGCAACACCATTTGGCAAGCCACAGGCAATGTGGCGGTAAAGGTCAACCCCATGTATCCGCCAATGACACAAGCGGAAATGGACAAGTCGTTCGACCTGCCCTACACCAGAATGCCACATCCCCGCTACAACGGAAAAAGGATTCCCGCCCATGAGATGATCCGGCATTCCATCAACATGCACCGCGGATGCTTCGGTGGTTGTGCATTCTGCACCATTTCTGCACATCAAGGCAAATTCATCTCGTCCCGAAGTCAGAAATCAATTGTCGACGAGGCTAAAGTGGTTGCACAGATGTCGGACTTCAAAGGTTACATCTCCGACCTTGGCGGGCCATCGGCAAACATGTACGACATGCACGGCCACGACCTTGACATTTGCAAGAAATGCCAACGCCCGTCGTGCCTGCACCCTGCCCCTTGCAAAAATCTCAACAACGACCACCAACGTCTGCTCGAGGTATACCATGCCGTCGACAGTCTGCCAGGAATCAAGAAATCGTTCATCGGCAGCGGTGTGCGCTACGACCTTGCATTTGCAGAAAACCGCAATGCCAAAGTAAACCAATCAAACCGAAGATATCTGGAGGAACTGATTGTAAAGCACGTTTCCGGACGGCTGAAAGTAGCGCCCGAACACACATCCGACACCGTGCTGAACTGCATGCGCAAACCGTCATTCAATTTGTTCCGTAAGTTCAACAAACTTTTTGATGAGCTCAATGCAAAATACGGACTACGGCAGCAACTGATTCCTTACTTCATTTCCTCGCATCCGGCATGCAGGGAGACAGACATGGCTGAGCTTGCCGCCATCACCAAGAAACTGAACTTTCACCTGGAACAGGTGCAGGACTTCACTCCAACACCCATGACTTTGGCGTCTGAAATCTACTACACGGGCTACCACCCATACACGCTGCAGCCCGTGTTTACAGCCAAAACGCCAAAAGAAAAAGAAGCTCAGCGTCAATACTTCTTCTGGTATAAAAAAGAGTTTGCCGCCGACATCCGCCGGTCGCTGATTCGCCTGGGAAGAAAAGATCTCATCGCCGAGCTTTTCGGTTCACAACGTCAATACGAAAGCAAATTTCAGAACAACAAACATAAAAAGAATTTTTAAATGAACTTTAACAAGACATTCATGGCAGCTTCCATCTTAGCCGTCGCATCGACGGTTGCAAACGAAGCGACAGGCGCGGAAATAATCTCGCGTCCGGATTTCAAAGTTGTCGACGGAAAGATGACTCCAGAGCTCATGGAGGCATTCGGCCGCGTAACCGACCCACAAGTTTCCCCCGACAAGAAAAAGATTCTCTACAACGTCGAGTTCATCAGCCTTAAGGCCGACAAGGGCAACAAGGAATTGTGGACAATGAACATTGACGGAAGCAATCCTCAAAAAATCACCAACACCGCAGAAAGCGAGGTTGGCGCTGTTTGGATCAAAAACGGCACAAAGATTGCGTTCCTCTCATCCACCGACGACGGAATGCAGCTTTTCACTATGGATCCAAACGGAGAAAACCGCAAACAAATTTCCAATGTTGAAAAAGGCATCGACGGTTTTTTGTTCTCCCCCGACGAGACTAAGATTCTGCTCATCCGCAACATCAAATATGGTAAAGCGTCGACCGACGTGTATCCCGACCTTGACAAAGCCGATGTGAAAATTGTCGACGACCTGATGTATAAACACTGGGACCACTGGGTTACCGAAATTCCGCACCCATTTATTGGCAACGTGTCGGAAAACGGAATCTCCGACATTGTAGACATCATGGAGGGCGAGCCTTATGAATGCCCGATGCTTCCGTTCGGTGGCACTGAATCATTCTCCTGGTCTCCTGATTCAAAAACAATCGCCTACTCTTCTCGCAAGAAGACTGGCATGGAATACAGTCTCTCCACAAATTCCGACATTTATCTGTACAATCTCGAGACTAAAGAGACCAAGAACCTCACCGAGGGAATGATGGGCTACGACACAAACCCTACATTCTCTCCCAAAGGCGACAAACTCGCATGGTTGTCAATGGAACACGACGGATATGAGTCAGACAAGAACCGCATATTTGTTCTCGACATCAAGACGGGCGTAAAAACCGACCTCACAGAAAACTGGGACTACACAGCCCTTTCGATAGCGTGGAATCCAAACGGCAAGGCAATCTATTTCATCGCCCCATACCACGGACCGTCACCGATTTTCTCAATCGACGTCAAGACCAAGAAGGTTGAAACTATCGCCGACCAGATGTGCGACTATGCAACTCTTGCTCCTGTAGATGAGAAAAGAGTGGTTGCCCTACGCCACTCATTGGAGTATCCTAACGAAATCTTCATTGTCGACAAGAAAAGCGACAAGCAATTGACAAACGTCAACACAGACCTCCTCAACCAACTCTCTCCTGTAACCGTGGAGAAAGTGATGGTGCCTACAACCGACGGCAAAGAGATGCTCACATGGGTAGTGCTCCCTCCGAACTTTGACCCCAACAAGAAATACCCAGCCCTCCTTTACTGTCAAGGTGGTCCGCAACAGGCAGTGAGCCAATTCTGGAGCTACCGTTGGAACTTCCGTCTGATGGCATCGCAAGGCTATATCGTCATTGCGCCAAACCGTCGTGGACTTCCAGGATTCGGCACAGAATGGAACGCACAGATTTCAGGTGACTATGGTGGTCAGAACATGAAGGACTACCTTTCGGCTGTCGACTATGTAAAACAACGTCCATATGTTGACGCCGACCATATCGGCGCCACAGGCGCAAGTTATGGCGGATTCTCCGTTTATTGGCTTGCCGGACATCACGACAACCGTTTCGCCGCGCTCTTTGCCCATGCCGGTATTTTCAACGCTGAGTCACAATATCTTGAAACTGAAGAGATGTGGTTTGCAAATTGGGATCTTGGAGGAGCATTCTGGGACAAAAACAACGCCGTCGCACAGCGCACGTATGCCAACTCACCGCACAAGGCCGTTGACAAATGGACCGCTCCAATCATGATTTCTGTGGGAGAAAAGGACTATCGCATTCTTGCCTCGCAAGGAATGATGGCATTCAACGCTGCTAAACTTCGAGGCATTCCTACGCGCATGCTTGTCTATCCAAACGAGAACCACTGGATTCTCAAGCCTCAGAACGCTCTTTTGTGGCAACGCGAATTCTTCGGATGGTTTGACAAATGGCTTAAAACTGACAAATAGTCAACACACAGCATTGCATTTAACGGCGAAGGTGTCAATCCACCTCCGCCGTTTTTCTTTTGGCACAAATTTTGCCAAATCGTTTATATATACTTACCTATAAACTTAAACGATTATGTATTTTATACTATTCATCGCAATCGCAGTGGCAAGTTATGCCGTGCAGGCTTCTCTTAAAAGCAAATTTAGCACCTATTCGAAAACGCCTTTAAGCAACGGAATGACTGGCGCTCAAGTAGCAGAAAAAAATGCTGCGCGACAATGGCATCAACAACGTGAAAGTAACACAGATAGAAGGACAACTGACCGATCATTACAATCCAGCCACATTGACCGTCAATCTTAGCCGCAATGTGTACTACGGCAGCAGCGTGGCAGCGGCGGCCGTTGACGCCCACGAATGCGGCCACGCCGTGCAGCATGCCACAAAATATTCTTTTCTTCAACTGCGGTCCAACCTCGTGCCTGCGGTTAGTTTTGCATCAAACGTAATGCCGTGGATACTGCTTGCAGGAATTGTGCTTCTCAACATCTTCCCCGGGCTTCTGTTGTTCGGCATCGGCTTGTATGCACTCACCACACTGTTCTCTTTTGTCACACTCCCTGTTGAAATCAATGCCAGCCAGCGGGCTATGGCATGGTTAAGCAACGCGGGTATCACATACGGGCAAACCACAGCGCAGGCAAAAGACGCGCTGAAATCAGCCGCCTACACCTACGTTGTCGCAGCTCTCGCAAGTCTTGCCACGCTTATCTACTACATTTTCATTTTTCTTGGGCGTCGCGACTAATATGCGCCTACGGCATAGCCGGCAAGCGACAAATTAGTCCAAATTGATATGAAAAACAAATTATTTGCACTACTTTTGTGCAACGTTTTAAAGATTATATAAAAATGGCACAGAAACCATCCATACCTAAAGGAACGCGCGACTTCTCCCCTGCGGAGATGGCAAAGCGTAATTACATATTCGACACAATCAAACAAGTTTTCGCACTTCACGGATTCCGACAGATTGAAACCCCGGCGATGGAGAATCTCTCCACCTTAATGGGCAAATACGGAGAAGAAGGCGACAAACTGCTTTTCAAAATACTCAACTCCGGAGACTTCCTCAAGAACGCATCGGATGAGCAACTGCTCGAGCGCAATTGTCCACGATTGACATCTGCTCTCTGCGAAAAGGGCTTGCGCTACGACCTTACGGTGCCATTTGCCCGCTTCGTGGTTCAACACCGCGGCGAACTGCAATTCCCGTTCAAGCGATTCCAGATTCAGCCAGTATGGCGCGCCGACCGCCCTCAAAAAGGACGCTATCGCGAATTCTACCAATGTGACGCCGACGTTATCGGCACCGACTCTCTGCTCAACGAAATTGACTTGCTGCAGATTATCGACGACGTATTCCAACGCTTCGGCATAAACATCACCATAAAGCTCAACAACCGCAAAGTGCTGTCGGGCATTGCCGAAGTCATCGGCGAACCAGACAAGATTGTCGACATAACTGTGGCTATCGACAAAATCGACAAAATCGGCATCGACAATGTCAATGCCGAGCTTATTGAGAAAGGCATCAGCCAGGCCGCTGTCGACCAGCTGCAGCCATTGCTTACGCTTTCAGGTTCAAACAATGAGAAACTTGAGAGTCTGGAACAGTTGCTTGCCACTTCAGAAATCGGCAAAAAGGGTATTGAGGAACTGCGTTTCGTAATCGGTCAGACTGATGAAATCGGCATCAACGCCACTTTGGAACTTGACGTGTCACTTGCCCGCGGTTTGAATTACTACACCGGCACAATCATCGAAGTGAAAGCCAATGACGTGCAGATTGGAAGCATCACCGGCGGCGGACGCTACGACAACCTTACCGGTGTGTTCGGACTTCCAGGCGTGTCGGGCGTGGGTATTTCTTTCGGCGCAGACCGCATCTACGACGTGCTCAACCAGCTCGACCTATACCCAACAGGCACACAGGCTGGGACAACAGTGTTCTTCGTAAACTTCGGAGACAAAGAGGCAGCGGCTTCGCTCAAACATATCAAATCACTGCGTGCCGCCGGCATCTCTTGCGAGTTGTATCCAGAAACTGCCAAGATGAAAAAACAGATGGGATATGCCAACGACAACCACATCCCTTACGTGGCAATCATCGGCGAGACAGAATTGGAAAAAAGCACCGTCACACTGAAATGTATGGAAACTGGCGAGCAAGAAGAATTGACCATTCAGCAGATCATCGACAAGCTTAAATAGCCTCTACCCAATAGCTCAAAACAGAATGTCGACAATAAAATTTTTTATTGTCGACATTCTGTTTTCTAAAGGTTTGATACATCAGAAGCATCCCAACGGAAGTTTATCCAATTATCTCTTCGTGTATATACATAATGTATTTGTTCTATGTGCGACAATGTTGCGGTACTAAATAATCATCACATAGTCCGTTTTTAGTTAAGGGCAGCTCGCTCGATACACATATCTACCGCTCGCACTATGCTCAACTCCGGCGACCCTGTCGATATTTCCGTCTGGAAATCCGACGGCTCCATACTGGAGCTGCATAACTGTATCTCACTGCGATACAACTTCTACGGCGGCTGGCGCAATGTCAAGCTGCTTGCCTCCGGCGAGTGCCGCAAAATACGCGACTGCTGTATCTTCCGCGTCAACGACCTTGAAGTATTTCTTTGATACCTCGCTGAAAATGACTAATTTTGTATTGTTAAACAAAATAGACAAATATGACATCATTAAAACTTAAGTCAAATATAGGGATGACGATAATTATTCTTTTCGCCATCACTCTAATTTCAGGCATAATTCTCCATCTGAAGAAACACGGTTTACTCATCGAACCACGAGACTTAATTAAAATTATTCATTGGGTCTGCGGCTTCGCAATGAGTGTATTTACCATTGTCCATTGGAAGCAATTCAACAAAATGCTC
>OMDM01000532.1_pt1 | contig 15111 bp, 4 predicted proteins | sample 1673801 | NCBI WGS metagenome assembly OMDM01 (sample SAMEA103958127, study PRJEB25191) | human gut metagenome | biome: human-associated habitat [ENVO:00009003]; feature: intestine environment [ENVO:2100002]; material: feces | place: Germany | collected 2013/2015 | reverse complement strand
TGATTAACGTTGAGTGACAAGTGATAAGTGGCAAGTGGTAAGTGGAAAGTGATAAGTGGCAAGTTGAGGAGGAAACTCCTTGGGGAGTTTCTAAAAATATATTTATTATATTAAAAACAAATAGTAAATTATAATAAATAGATTTTAAAATTGATTGAAATGCTTGAAATATTCGATAAACTTGGTTATAAAAAACAAAAATGTAAAACTTGTGGACATGAATTTTACGCACAAGTTGACAGGGATACCTGTGGGGATGCTCCATGTGATGAATATGAATTTATTGGAAATCCTGCAACTGATAAACCTTATACTTTATATGAAATTCAACAAGTTTTCAGAGAATTTTTAGAAAAAGAGGGACATACTCCTATTAAGAGATATCCTATTTTAGCTAAAAGATGGAGAGATGATGTATTTTTAGTTGGAGCTTCTATATTCTGTTTCCAACCTTGGGTTACTTCCGGCATGGTTAAACCGCCAGCAAACCCTTTAGAAATTGAACAGCCTTCTGTTCGTTTAAATGATGTTGATAATGTTGGAAGAACAGGCAGACACATGACCTGTTTTACAATGGGATCTCACACTGTAATAAATACTGAAGAAAATTTCATTTACTGGGAAGATGAGACAATAAGACTTTGTCATGAGTTCTTTAAATATATTGGAATTAACACTGAGGAAATCTGCTTTATCAAATCATGGTGGAGTGGTGGAGGTAATGAAGGACCTTGTTACGAAGTTTGTGTTCGTGGTGTGGAATTAGCTACTTTGGTTTTCATTCAATATAAAACTTTAGACAATGGCGAAAAAGAAGAAATTCCAATTAAAGTTGTAGATACAGGTTATGGTTTGGAAAGAATAGCTTGGATTTCTCAGGGAACTCCTACTGCTTATGATGCATGTTTTGCTCCTGTAGTTGATAAGTTAAAAGAATTAACTGATGTTAAGGTCAATACTGATATTTTGGCCCGTAATGCTCAAATAGCTGGTATGATGGATATTGAGGATATTGGAGATATTAAAGAGCTTCGTCAACAGGTGGCTAATAGTTTAGGCATTACTTTAGATGAACTTTTAGAATCTGCAGAACCTATGGAAGCAATTTATATTATTGCAGACCATACCCGTTGTCTTGCTTTCATGCTGGCTGACGGAATTATTCCTTCAAATGTAAAGGAAGGTTATTTGGCCCGTTTAGTTTTAAGGAGAACTATCCGTTTCATGAAAGAGTTAAACATGAAAGAGTCTTTGGCAGAGGTTATGGGAATTCAGCTTGAATTTTTAACTAAATTCTATCCTGAAATTAAAGATTCTGAAGATCATATCATGAATATTATTTCTCTTGAAGAGGAAAGATATCAATCTACTATTAAAAAAGGAACCAGTATTGTTAAAAGATCAATTAAACGTCTTAAAAAAGAAGGTAAAACAGAAATGCCTTTAGACATGTTAATGGATTTATATGATGCTCATGGAATTCCTCCGGAAACAGTTGTTGAAATAGCCGGTGATAATTTTACTGTAAATGTTCCGGATAATTTTTTTACTCTTGTAGCAGGAGCTCATGAAAAAGACACCTCCAATAAAAAGGAATCTTTTGAAATTGATTATCCTGAAACAGATTTATTATTCTACAAAGATTTTAATCAGAAAGAATTTGAAGCAGAAGTTTTAGGAGTAGTTGAAAAAGACGGTAAAAACACATTGGTATTTGATAAAACAGTATTTTATCCTGAAGGAGGAGGTCAACCTTCTGATGTAGGTGCAATTTCTGTTGATGGTGCTGTTGTTAATATCAATTATGCTGAAAAAGTTAACAATGTGGTATTGCATCATATAGATGGGGATGTTGATTTAGATAACTTTGTCGGTAAAAAAGTTGAAGGTAAAATCGACTGGAACAGGAGAATTACTTTAGCCCGCCATCATTCAGCAACTCACCTTATTGTAGCAGCCGCCCGTAAAATCTTAGGTGAACATATTTGGCAAGCAGGTGCTCAAAAAGGAGTATCCAGATCCCGTATAGATTTATCTCATTATAAACGTATTTCTCAAGGGGAACTTAATGAAATTGAGAAATTAGCTAATGAATATGTAATGGACAATATTGAATTGGATATTAAATTTTATACAAGAGATGAAGCAGAATCATTATATGGATTTAAACTTTATCAGGGTGGTATTGTGCCGGGTAAGTCAATTCGTGTTGTTAAAATACCTGGTATTGATGTTCAGGCTTGTGCAGGAACTCATGTTTTAAGAACTGGTGATATCGGTCCAATTAAAATCAATAAAACCGAAAGGGTTCAGGACGGTGTTGAAAGGATTGATTTCTCAGCAGGAATAGCTGCAGTTGATTCAATTCAGAACGAAAACAAACTGCTTCGTGAAAGTTCAGGAATATTTAAAGTCGATGACGATCAACTTCCAAAAACCTGTGACAGGTTCTTTTCTGAATGGAAAGCACAAAAAAATGAAATTGACAAGTTAAAGTCTGAAATAGCTAGTTTAAAAATGAATTCATTAGCTGATGATGTTACTGAAATTAATGGTCTTAAAGTTGTTAAACAGTTAATTGATGCTGATTTTAAAGAGCTTCAAAAGATTGCAACTGACTTTACAGATAATGACAAGGCTGATGTTGTTTTAATGGGTAACAATGACGGTAAAATTGTTGGTGCAGCTTCCCAAAATGCTATTGATGCAGGCATAAAAGTAAATGAAATAATTAAAAAAGCTGCAGGTGTTCTTGGTGGTGGCGGCGGTGGCCGTTTAACTCTTGCTCAGGGAGCAGGGCCTAAATGCGAGAACATGAATGAAGCATTAAATATTGCTATTGACCTTATTTAGATAATAGGGTCTTTAACAATAATGCTTATAAATGTTAAAATTAAAAGTTTATATTAGCTGTTATATTTTTTTTAGTAATGGCGATTTTAATCTAAATTTTTTGAAATAATTTGATATTTATGTTTGATGTTCATTTGGTACTGTTGTTTATAGGATTTTTACTTTTAGTCTGTGTATTGTTAAGTAAATTCACAGCTAAAATCGGTGTTCCTGCATTATTGATTTTTTTAATTGTAGGTTTGATTTTAGACACCAACCAGGTTATATCATCATCGATAACGAATTATAATATGATTCAATCGATAAGTATTTTTGCTCTGATTATTATTATGTTTTCGGGGGGTTTGGACACTGAACTTGCCAACATTAAAAGAGTAACATGGGAAGGAATCTCCTTATCTACCGTCGGTGTTTTTATTACTGCAATTGTTGTAGGAATACTGGTTCATTTACTATTCGGGTTAGGATGGTTGGATTCATTTTTAATAGGTTCAATTATATCTTCTACAGATGCTGCAGCAGTGTTTTCAATTTTTAAAACACAAAAGTTACATATTAAAGATAATTTGGATCACATGCTTGAGTTAGAAAGTGCTACAAACGATCCTATGGCTTATATACTTGTAACATCAGTGATTTATTTAATAATTCATCCTGAGACATCTATGTTGCTTCTAATATTTAATTTCTTTAAATCATTGGCTTTAGGTTTAATAATGGGTGCAATTTTAGGTAAAGGATTTTCAAAATTGCTTGCAAGGATTAAATTAAGCGTTGAGGGATTGTATCCGGTACTGTTATTGTCTGCAGCTATTCTTTCATTTGCAGCTACTGAAGTTGTTGGAGGAAATGGATTCCTGTCAGTATATATTGCGGCAGTAATAATAGGTAATTGTAAAATCAAATATAAATATACTCAATTATCCTTTTTTGAAGGTATTGCATGGATTATGCAGATTGTGATGTTTGTATTGCTTGGTGCATTTTCATCAATAAATGAACTTATACCTACGTTAATTCCGGCAATATGGATTGCAATGATACTGACATTTGTGGCAAGGCCAATTGCAGTACTGATATCTCTGGCTCCATTTGATATAGACAGACCTTCAAAGGCGTTTGTTTCATGGGCAGGAATTAAAGGGGCAGTGCCTATTGTATTTGCATTTTATCCATTGGTACATGGTATTTATAATGCACAAATGATATTTGATATTGTAATGGTTGTTACTTGTATTTCAGTACTGGTACAGGGATCTACTCTTAAATTTATGGCTGGACACCTTAAAGTATTAAAAGAGGAATAATATGAATTATGATGTAGTTATAGCACGTTATGGTGAAATTGGTTTAAAAAGCTCAAAAGTAAGAGCACGTTTTGAGCGCAAATTGGTTAAAAATATTAAAGCAGTTATTGACTGTGAAGTTGACAGAAACCAGGGAAGAATATATATCTTTCCAAAAAACTATGGCGAGTGTTTGGAAAATTTAAATAAGGTATTTGGTGTGGTGTCTTACTCTCCGGCGGTTTCAACATATGGAAACTATGAAGATATTGAAAAAACATTAGGTGAATATGTAGATAATCTTGTTGATGACGGATTCATAGGCAAAGATACAAGATTTGCCATAAAATGCAGAAGAGTGGGAAACCATGATTTCACATCTCAGGAAATGGCTGCATTCTGCGGTTCTGTAGTTGTTAAAAAAGTAGGATGTCCTGTTGATTTAACAAATCCTGAACTTAAAATTTATGTTGAAGTAAGAGATGATGAAGCTTTTATTTATCATGAAAAAATTGACGGTCCGGGAGGCCTTCCACTGGGAACTCAGGGAAAGGTTGTTGTTTTGGTGTCCAGTGGTATTGATTCTCCGGCGGCAGCTTATCTTATGATGAAAAGAGGATGTGAGGTTATAGCACTTCATTGTGATAATGCTCCATTTACAGGACCTAAAGTTCATGAAAACTTTGATAAAATAATTGATCAGCTTCAAAGTTATGCAAAAGGAGTTCCTATTACAAAAAAAGTTGTAAAATATGGGGGGTATTTGCAGCAGGCTAAAGACTGTGCTCCGGAAAAAATGACCTGTGTTTTATGCAAGTCAGGAATGTATAAAATAGCTGAAAAATTAGCACATAAATATGGAGCATCAGCTATTGTAGACGGAAGCAGTGTAGGTCAGGTAGCTTCACAGACATTGTCTAATATCTTGGCTACCCGTCATGGTGTTGACATGCCGATTTTAAGCCCTTTGATAGGTCTGGACAAATTGGAAATTACCAGAATAGCTGAAGATATCGGAACTTTTGAAATTTCTAAATTGGATGACGGGGGATGTCATGCAGTTCCCAAATATCCTGAAACAAAAGCAGATGTTGATAGAGTTGAAGAGGCTTGCAGGGCAATGAATCAAAAAGAAGCTATTGAAAAAGCCTTTGATTCCATTGATTAATCTTTTTTCTTCTTTTTTTAAATTCTGATGTAACTTATTTTTTACTTTTCAAAATTATTTGATAAATCTTAAATATATCCTTATAATATAAATATAAATCATATTCAAAATTTGTTTAGTTTTGATAAATTTATTTTGAATTTATAGATGTGTGTTTTGCTGGTTTAAAGCTAGTTTAACTTATTGTGGGGGTTATAATGATATATTGGTGATGTTTGATAATATAAAAACTTTCAAAAACTTAAAATTTTCAAAATAAAATAAAAAGGAGGATACTCATGGATAAGAAAATTTTATTAATCTGTCTCATAGCTATTGTGGCATTTTCAATATCTTGTGTAAGTGCAGCAGATAGTAATGAGATAGTTATGAATTCATCTGATGCAATTGGTATTAGTGAAGACATATCTGTCGATGATGTTGTATTTGCTAATCAGATAAGTTCAGAGGATTCTCAGGTAGTTGGCGATTCTCCATCTGGTGAGGTGTGGGTAGCAACTACTGGTAGTGATGATAATGATGGTAGCCAAGCTAGTCCTGTAGCTAGTGTCAGCAAAGCTGTAGACTTAGCTCAAAGTGGATCTACTATTCATATTAAAGAAGGAACTTATAATCAGGGAAAAATAAGTCTTAATAAAACTTTATCTTTTGTTGGTGAAGGTAATGTTATATTAAGTAGTAATGGTGCAAATGTATTTGAATGTCTTGAAAATGACTGTACTTTAGAATTCACTAATCTTGTTTTCACAGGGGTTTCATCTGCTAGTGGTAGTTCCTGTGGTTTAAGAGTAGGTGGTAATGGAAATCTTAAAGTAATTAATTGTACTTTTACAGATATTAGTGCTAAATTTGGTGCAATGCAGTTATACACAACAGGTGTTGCAGATATTATTAATTCTACAATAAAAGATGTGACCTGTGGAGTAACTAGGGGATCTATTGTTTATATTTCAGGCACTGGTGAATATAATTTTGATAATTTGTCTATTATTAATCCTAAATTATCTGATTCTGTAACTGGTGCTGCGGTACATTTAAGAAATGTGTTTTATGTATATGGTGTTGCAACTGTAACTTTAACTAATTCTCGTATAACTGGAGCTAGTGGACCTATGATGTCTCTTATAGAAAATAAGGGTACTTTAACTATTTCCAATACTGTAATTTCCAATAATGTAATTGGAAAAACAGAAAGTGGAATTAATGGTCAATATTTGTTATATTTGGGTAATTCTAATTTTGTAACTGCATTAAATATGACTAACTGTATAATTGAAAACAATACTTTTGGTAATGCAGATACTAGTGCATTAGCTTATATTTTTAAAAATTCCATAGTTAATTTAACTTATTCTTCTATTATGAATAATGGATTCAGTAAAAATTTAAATATTGCATCTGGAATTACTCCAACTGTTAATTTAGATTACAACTGGTGGGGAACTAATACTTACACTGGTGACAATGTAAATAAATGGGTAGTTATGAGTACTCCTGAAACTACTATTAATGCTGAAAGTGGTAAAGCTATTGATGTAAGTGTTAACTTCAATCATTACACTGATGCTTCTGGTAGTATTCAAGATTTAGCTCAATCTATTTCTGGAATTAATGTTGACTTTAGTGCTGTTAGTGGTACTTTAAGTAAAAATAATGTAGCTAGTGTAGATGGTATAGCTACTGTAACATACACTACTACAACTAATGATAAAATCACTGCTAAATCAGGTAGTCAAAGTTTAACTATTGATGTTGTTGCAAAACAAGCAGCAGCTGATATTTGGGTAGCAACTACAGGTAGTGATGATAATGATGGTAGTCAAGCTAATCCTGTAGCTACTATTGCAAAAGCAATTGAATTAGTTGCTGAAGGTTACACTATTCTAGGTGAGGGTACTTATATTGCTAATTCTTTAACAATAGCTAAATCATTTGCAATGATTGGTTCAGGAAAAGTTATCATTGATGGTAATGCTTCTAAAATCATGAATATAAATGAGAATACAATTGTTAACTTCACTAATGTTGCATTTACTAATGCATTAAATAATTACGGTGGAGTTATGCAAAGTAAAGGAACTGTAAACTTAAATAATGTAAGCATTTACAAAAACACTCAAAAATCAGGAAGTACTCCTACTGTAAGTTCAATATATAATACTGGTGTAATGACTATTGTTAATTCAAATATTTATGAAAATGACGGTTACGGATTAATATTTAATTCAGGTAATCTTGATATTATCAATACATCTATTTCCAGTAATAATGTTGCTAAAGGTACTACTTATGCATTTTTATATATTGATAGTGGTGCTGTAAATGTAATTAACTCTACACTATCTGATAATACTGCTAGATTAGGTGGTATTTGGCTTAATAAAGGAACTTTAAATGTTAATAATGCAACATTTGAAAATAATGTAGTTACTGTAGGAAATGGTGGAGCAATTCACATTGAATCTGATTCAAGTACTGCAACCATTAAAGATTCCAAATTCATTGGAAACAAAGCTAATAAAGATGGTGGAGCTATTTATAATAAAGGTACCTTAAATATTGAAACTTCCATTTTTGATGCTAATGCAGCTTCCAATGGAAATACTGGTTATTATGGTGATGATATTTACAATTCAGGTATTTTAACTTTACATTACTCTGCATTACTTGGAAAAGGAACTAATAAATTAATTTACAATGAAGGCCGTGAACCAAGTGCTAATGCTCAATATAACTGGTGGGGAACTAACAGCAATCCTTCAACTTTAGTTGGTGCTGGTTTAGATTATGATGATGAACCATGTGATGATGTTGATGTTTCTAACTGGGTTGTCATGAGTGTTGATCCAACAAGTATTGAAAAGGTCATAGTTGGAAATGAAAAAACATTAACAGTTAACTTCAATCATTATAATGCAAATGGTGTAATTAAAGAATTAGCTAAATCTATTCCATCTATTAATGTTAATTTTGAAGCTGTTAATGGAACTTTATCCAGTGATGTTGCAGCTACTGATAATGGGGTAGCTAGTGTAACTTACACTGTAAAAGGTAATGATCAAATTACTGTTAAATCAGGCAGTCAAACTTTAACCGTTCCAGTTACCACTAAAGAATTAACCAATATTGTAACTAATAATACATTCTTTGATTACTTTGGTGATGACGGAATGTTATTGGGAGATATTACTTTTGATACTTTAATCTTCAAAGGTGAATTCTCTAATCTTGGTGTAAATGTTGTTTATGTTCCAAGAGCTATTGTTATTAATGGTGATAATGCAGTATTAAGAAATATTGCAATAATGTGTGAACAAGGAACTACTTTAAATAATTTAACTTTAAATGCTACCAATTATGTTGCTGATACTGATGGTGCTCTTATATATGCTATCGGTAGTGATGTCACAGTAAATAATATTACTATTGATTATAATGCTACTGATGGTTCTAATAATGCAATTGCAGTTTATGCTAGTGGTGCAGATAACTTTAAATTAGTAAACAGTACAATTACTTTTACTGGAAACAATGTTGACGGTAAAGTATTTGCTCAGGGTATAAAAATAGCAAAAAGTAACAATGCTGTTGTTGATTCAAACATAATTACTACTTCATGTCCGTTAGTGGATGTTGATTACAGCCATTGGGGAAGTATTGACACTGATTTGGTATTTGCAATTGGTGTGGAAAAATCAGAAAATGTTAAAATTATTAACAATATAGTGGATAATTCTGCTTGGACTAAAGGAAATAATGCTAATTTCCCTACTTTCGATGCATTTATTGCTCATACTGCTAATAATTTATTAATTAAAAACAATACTATTTCTCATACTGATTTAATAACTCCGAAAGGAACTTCAAGTTATATTTATGCACTTGATTTTTATGAATCCAACAGTGTAATTGTTGAAGATAATCGTGTATTACTTAATACTACTGGTGGTAAAGAGGGTGCCGGCGCTGCTTATGCTGTACAGGTTACAGGTCCTTATAATAATTTTGTAGTTAAAGGAAATAATTTAACCACAGTATCTAACGGTCCTAATTTAGGAGTGTACTCACAAAATTATTATGGTGCTACTGAAATTACTGCTGAGAATAATTGGATTAATGTAACTGGTTTTGCTGGACCTGCCGAATTTGCTTTGGTTTCAGGTATGGAATTCCAGGATACTGTAGCTAAAGCATATAATAACACTATCTATGTTCAAAATGTAAACGAATATAATGATGACAATAATATTGCAGGAATTACTTATGTACAATCAACCAGCGGAAGCCACCAATTTGATATTCAGAATAATACCATTTATTCTGAAGGAAAATATGCAGTATTAATTAAATCTGCTAAAGATTCACAAATAATTGGAAACACATTGTATGCACATGAGTTAAACGGTGATGATGCAGCAATATTTAAATCAGGAACTAATAATGTAGTTAAAAATAATTATCCTATGTCTACCGATATTATAATTGATGTAAATAATGCATGGATTGGTAAAGAAGCAGTTATTGGCATAACTCTTAATTCTGCTGCAACTGGTACTGCAAACATCATGGTTGGTGGTAAAACTTACACTGTTAATTTAACTGATGGTAAAGCTACTTTAAAAGTATCTGATTTGCCTGCTGGTGAAAATACTGTTAAAGTGGATTATGATGGTGATGGCAAATTTAAATCTTCAACCAACAGCACAACATTTAAAGTATTTGATGGTATTGTAACTAATGAAACATTCTTTGATTACTTTATTAACGGTACTTTAGCAGATTATGTTCCTGAAGGTGCAACTTTAGACTTCAGAGGTAAATTCTATAGTCATGATGATGTTAAATTTGATTTAGCTATTAATAAACCAATTAATATGATTTCAACTACTGGTGATGCATTTATTGATTTAAACACTACTGCAGGTAGTTTACTTGGAGAAAATCCAGGTTCATGCTTCACAATCAATAATGGAGGTTCCGGATCCAATGTGTCTGGTATTATATTCCATAACACTCAGGTTTGGATTTATGATGCTCATAATGTAGTTTTAAATAATATTAGTGTAATTGTTGAAAATAAAAGAGTTGGTTCTGGTGTTGGAACTACTGCTATACGTCACGGATCTACTAATGTAACTCTTAAGAACAGCTACATTTACACCAGCAATAATGGTGGGTCAAGCAGTATTGTTTTAACTCACGTTCAAAATTGTACTGTTGAAAATAACACTATTGTCGGTGAAGGTAATGTGGGTAATTTACTTTACTTGAATACCTTTAATGATGCAGGCTGTGATTTAAGTAATGATTACAATAAAATCATCAATAATAAAATAACAGGTCCAAGTCCTGCTGCGGCAATTTGTTACGGTATTGGAATTAACGGTAATAATAATTTAATTGCAGGAAATGTAATTAATTATGCTGGTAATGGTATTGTTCCTGCATGGGGTGCTACTCCTAACAACAACACTTACTGTGACAATGTTTTAATTGGAGGAGCTAGTATGAGTGTTGCAGCTAGTTCTATTGCTTACAACAACACTGTTTCAGGTACTTTAACTATCGGATCAGGTTCAGTTGCTTACAATAACACTGCAAAAGCTATATCTGTCAGTTCTAATTCTGTTGTATCTAATAGTAGTGCAACTGCAGCTTTAACAGTTCAGGCAGGAGCTAAAGTAGCTAATGTAACTGCTGCTTCTTTATCTGTAAGCGGTAAAAATGCAGTTATTGAAAATGTATCTATTAGTGGTGTTGGAACTATTAAATCCAGTGCAACTAACACTACATTAATTAACTCCACATTTGGAGGTATGCTTACTGTTCAAAGTGCTAAAAACACAATTAAATATAATAATATTGTACTTGCTACTGGTGATGCAGCAATTCTTGCAACTGGTGGAGATAATGTAATTACCAATAACTATTTAATTGCTGGAGATAAATTAGGTGATAATGCAGTTAATTCTACTGTTGAAACAAACATTGTAAAAGACAACCTTCCTGGAGGAATTGTCAATGTTACAATTACTGCAAAAGATGTATTTGAAGGCAGTGATGTAATAATTGATGTGACTGTTGATTCATTATCTAATTTAACTGAAAAATTCATGCTTAAAATCAATAATAAAGAATATGTTCTTTCATTTACTGATTCAAAAGCTAATGTAACTATTTCTGATTTGACTGCAGGTAAATATGATATTGCTGTAACTTATGGTGATGAAACATACACCTTAATTAATGCTACTTCTGATGTCTCAGTTTACGGAAATGTTGTAACTAATGAAACATTCTTTATCTACTTTGATGAAGACGGATTATTAAGAGAAGAAGTTCCTTTCGATGAATTAGTATTTAGAGGAGAATTCTCAGATATTGTAAATCTTATTTCTATTACAACTCCTCTTAAAATAACCAGCGATAATGCAGTATTAAGAAACATAGCATTTGCTGTGCTTTCAGATAATGTAGTATTAAACGGATTAACTTTAATCTCTAATGTTTCATGTGCTGATAATGGTGGAGCTCTCATATTGGTAGCTGGAAATAATGTAAATGTTTCTAATATGAACATTAGCTATATTATTAAAGAAAGTGTAGATGCTGTTGCAATTAATGCAAATGGTGTTTCAAACTTAAATGTTGTTAACAGCAATATTTTCTTTGAATCATGTCCTAAAGATGATACATTAACTGCATCTGCTATTAATATTGATGGTGTTTCTAATTCATTCATTAATGGAAATAATATTACTGCTGTTTTACCTTACCTATTTGCATCTAATTATGATATGAAATACTTCATGATGGGTGTAAACACTGTAAATCCAATTAGGATGAGGGAATGTAATAATGTAACATTTTCCAAAAACAATGTAAACACTACTGCAAATGATGGAAGTGCCAGCTTCCCTACTTTACAATGTATGTTTATTGTCGGATCTAATGACTGTGTAATTGACGGAAATAATTTCTCAATGATTGATACACTTATTCCTGCTGGTACAAGCAATTACCTCTATGGAATTAACATTGGATACAATAAAAACTTAATGATTTCCAATAATGACTTTAAAATGTCTACTGCTGGTGGTAAAGATGCTGCAGGTACTGCATATGCAATACAAGGTGTAGAATGTGAAGTATCTATGATTGGAAACAACATTACAAGTATAAGTAACGGTCCAAACTTAGGTATTTACTTTGCAAGTATGACTGGTGGAACATCTGAACTTTACATTGCAAATAACTTAATTAATGTAACAGGTTTAGCTTCTGCTAGTGGTAGCTGGGCTTTAGTTTCAGGTATTGAAGTGCAAAACGGTAATGCAAAAATATACAACAACACAGTCTACACTTACAACGTGGGTGATTATAGTCCTGAAAATTATATGTATGGTATCAGTTATGCTCAATTCATGTACGGAGACCGTTCATTTGATATACGTGACAACAGAATATACGTTGACGGCCATTATGCAGTTTCATTTATTAATGTAGACGGATCTAATGTAACTGGCAACTTATTGATTACCCGTGATTTAGGTGGAGATGCTGCTGTTGAAATTAAAGCAGGTAAAAACAATGTAGTTGAAAACAACTATCCTAGAAGTTCTGATTTAATATTCAACATTACTTCTGAAGAACCTGGAAAAATTTTAATTGATGTGACTATTGATAAAAAAGCTACTGGAAACATTGCTGTTATTGTAGACGGTGACAAATATGATGTAGCTATTGTTAATGGTTCTGCTAAATTAACTTTAAGTGATTTGCCTGCTGGAGTATATTATATTGAAGCTAAATATAATGGAAATTCCATTGTAACTGAAAGTTATAATTCCACTAAATTCACTATTGATTTAATTGATTCTTCAATTGCTGTTGAAGCTAAAAACATTAAATGCGGTGAAGAAGCAGTAATTACTGCAACTGTTACTAATGGTGCAACAGGAACTGTTACATTCTTCGTAAATGGTAAAACCTATGTTGTAGATATTACTGGTAGTGTAGCTACTTTAAAAATAGCTGATTTAACTACTGGTGATTATCCTGTATTTGCTTACTATAATGGTGATAAATACTATAAAACTTCATACAATTCAACAACATTCAATGTAGCTAAATTAGCTTCTACAACTACTGTCAATGTTAGTGATATTAAAGTTGGTGAAGATGCTGTTATTAGTATTGCTGTTCCTGAAATAACTTCTGGAGTAGTTAGTGTTACTGTTGGTGATGCAATTTATAATGTTGCTGTTGTTGATGGTAAAGGTACTTTAACTTTATCTGGTTTGGCTAGTGGTTCTTATGATGTTGTTGCTAAATTTAATGGTGATGACAAATATTTAGCTAGTGAAGATAGTGCTAAATTCAATGTAACTAAATTAGCTTCTACAATTGATATTGCTGTTGATAATATTAAAGTTGGTGAAGATGCCGTAATTGGTGTTGCATTACCTGAAGATGCAACTGGTGAGGTAATTATAAGTGTTAATGGTAAAAATTACACTGTTATGACTAAATATGGAATGGCTAGTGTAACCATCTCTGATTTGGCTAATGGTACTTACAGTGTAGATGCATTCTATAATGGTGATGACATTTATGCACCTATTAAAAACTCTACTGCTTTTACTGTTTCCAAAGTGTCTGATTATAATATGACTGTTGATATTGCAGATATTGTTAAAGGTGAAAATGCTACAATAACTGTTAGTGTTCCTGAAGACGGAACCGGAAATGTAATTGTAACAATAAACGGAACAGATTACAAAGGAACAGTTGTTAACGGTACTGCTAAAGTTATTATTCCTGGTTTAGATGAAGGAACATACAAAGTAGTAACCTTCTATACTGGAGATAACAAATATGATTCCATGATTGTTAATGGAACTATAACAGTTAATAAAAATACTAAAACCACTTTAACAATGGATAACCTTGTAAAATACTTTAATGGTCCACAAAAACTCATGGCTAAACTTGTTGATGGATTTGGAAATCCAATAGCTAATGCAACTGTTTACTTCACAATAAATGGTAAAGTTTATGCCAGAATCACTGATGAAAATGGTACTGCTTCAATAGCTATTAGATTACTTCCTGGTGAATACAAAGCAAGTGCATTATTTAATGGAACAAAAGATCATGATAAAGCAACAGCTAATGCAACAGTAACTGTTAAAAGCACAATATTCGGAAATGACACTACATTATACTTCCGTAATGGAACACAATATATGGCTAAATTCTTAGACAGTGATGGAAAAGCATTAGCAAATACTGATGTAAAATTCAATATTAATGGTGTGTTCTACACTCGTGTAACTGATGAAAATGGTATAGCTAGGTTAAATATTAGATTAGACCCAGCATCATATATCATAACAGCTTACAACCCAGTAACTGGCGAACAAAAAGCTAATAACATAACTGTTCTACCAAGAATAATTGCTAAAGATCTCTCCATGAAATATCTTGACGGCAGCACATTTAATGCTGCTCTTGTTGATGGTCAAGGTAAAGCAATATCTGGTGTAAACATAACCTTTAATATAAATGGTGTTTTCTATCATAGAACAACCAATGCTGATGGAGTAACTAAATTAAACATTAGATTAATGCCTGGTGAATATATCATAACATCAATGTATGATGAGTGTTGGGCATCAAATAAAATAATAATTTCAGCTTAAGAAGTTAAATTTCAACTTCTTAACTTTTTTCTTTTTTTAACTTATTTTAAAACATGCACCGAAACTTAAGTGAGTTTCCAGAAATTTTATTTTTTTATTA
>OMDM01000511.1_pt1 | contig 15643 bp, 6 predicted proteins | sample 1673801 | NCBI WGS metagenome assembly OMDM01 (sample SAMEA103958127, study PRJEB25191) | human gut metagenome | biome: human-associated habitat [ENVO:00009003]; feature: intestine environment [ENVO:2100002]; material: feces | place: Germany | collected 2013/2015 | reverse complement strand
GGAATCCATCCATCATTGCTATTGCTCCTTGGTCCAGTGAGAGGGGTGCAGTACAAAACCAGTGGCTTTATAAAACTAACAAATGATTAGTAATGGATTACGAAGCTTGATACTCTGGCAGGAAGCTTGATAGTCAACTGACCAGAAGCCTTGTCATAAATGTAGTTAGAAGCATCAATCTCAGTGTGGACATCTTGTTTGTTTCTAGTAGTGATACCTTCAATCTTCTTGATTTCAGTTCCAGCAGGAAGATGGACTATAGCACCATGGTTAGATGAAGAAGTAAAGGCAGTATAAGTCTTTCCATTCTTTCCTAAAACAGTCATATCGAATCTGATCGTAGAAGCTTTATCATCGATTTTTGTCTGGAAGGAGAACATCTCGATGTTATCCAACTTATTACCGATCAAACCATAGTTTCCATCACCCTTTGTGTCGATTAAGAATTCAGTAGATTGACCATCTTGACCGACAGCAGTTCCACGGACATATCCGTTTACTATAGCAGATGTAGGTACCAAGACATAACGTGTGATTTCAGTAGAAGACTTGTAGTTTACAACTGAAGCGACAGAAGAAGTCTTGTCATTTTTATCGTTAGCAGGGAAACGGATATACTTAGTATCATCAGAGACATATATCACCAAGAAGTTACCGAGTCTTCCATAACTTCTAATAGTAGGATTAGAAGTCTTTTCGGAAACTGTGACTTTAACAGACTTTGTTTGAGTTATGTTCTCAGTAGAAGTAGAGGACTTCTTAGCAAATAGTTTGTAGTCAAATTGCAATGTATAATCACCAGCAGGCAAAGAATCTCCAGAAGCATCCTTCATAGGTATTGCGACTGTAGCCATAGCTACATAATATCCAGAAGAGATGAATGACTCAGTGACGAAGGATTTCAATAATTGATATCCGTTGTTAGCAGGATCTTCATTCTTGAGCATATCTTCATCATCATTGCTATCGTCGCTAGAAGAATAGATGTAATCTCTCAACCAACCAGTTTGAAGTGTTTTTCCAGAAGCATCCTTCAAAGTAACCTTTCCGTTGTAGCAGGAACGATTCATAAATTGCTTAATGACCAACAAATCAGACTTTCCTTCAACACCGGCATAGACTCCATCATGCTTGCCTTCTTCGAACAATTTGCCATCAGTATCAGTTCCAAGCTTAGCAAAGTTGAAGTCTTCCAAAGTCTTAGATCCAGCTGCAATCTTATTCAAATGATCATTTACGTTATATGTATCCAAAGAACCATCAGCTTTCAAATATGAGCTATAGTCGGTACCATAGATTTGTGATCCGAAGTCAGCATTAGGCTTTCCTCCAGAGATGTTATGAGCGACTGAAGCCATGACATCAGAATTCAATGTGGAATCATCAGTTCTCTCAAAATCGAATTTTTCAGCTGCACTAGCCTTTGAATAATCTCCGTAGAACTTGATATAAGGAATACGAAGTGTAGTATCAGTCGAAGCGTTACTAGCAGTAGTGCCAGTAGGTTCTAATACGACATAACCTTCCAAATAAGTACCATCGGAATAATACTCATTAACATAGTCGGTCAAGTAAGAATCTTTGCTGTAATCCTTTTGAACATTCAAGAGATTATCGCCAGGTTGAACAGTAACTGATTTAATAGTATCGAATGCGACCATATGGTCATCGGTGGATTGCATATAAGTTGTAGGCAATCCTTTAGCCAACATACTTGTATCAATACCAGAAGTCTCGATATCGGAACCCAAGATTCCGAGACGTGCTTCAGGAACTGCAACATACAATTTGACATCATAAGTCTGAGCTGTCTCAGTCTCGTTATGAGTGATGAAGGTCAAATCGATTTTGGCATCGTTATCTCCTTCCTTATATCCAAGTTGGATCTTAGCACTTCCATCGCCTTTAATATTAGAAGCAGAGGAATCACCAGCTTGGCTTTCCAACCAAACCTTGTTGTTCAAAGCTCCTTCGACGTTGATCATACCAGCACCGGATCTTCTAGGTGAAGCATAGTTATATTCTTCTGAATTCTCAGCGAAATCTTCTTTACCTGTTATAGTAGAAGCTTTCTTGCTGTCCCAAGCACCACCGATGTTCTTATCGATTACTTGTCCGTTATCATCCAAAGCCTTCTTTGTACGAGAAGAAGAGATTTGGAGCAAGGAGTCATCGTGCAAAGGAGTTGCAGTAGACTCGATACGAGCCATGATATGATCTGTATAGGCTTGTTTCTCTTCATCGGTAGTTCCAGGATTGTTAGATAACAAGGTAGCCATAGCTCCAGAGAAGTTAGGAGTTGCCATGGATGTTCCAGACATTGTTCCATACTCACCGTTGATAGCACCTAAGATATCAGTTCCAGGAGCTGTAATATCAGGGTTGAAATTAAGGTTGGTAGCAGGACCATCGGATGAGAAGTAAGACATCATCTTAGCACTGTCGTTATCCTCGAGTTTACCATTCTTATCATAAGAGACTTTACCTTCACTGGTTCCGGCAGAACCGAAGGTTTGTTGTCCAGTAGTCTTAGGAACACTGACGACAGGAATTGTAATAGGCTCAGTAGCACCAGTTGTAAGGTTGAATCTTCCACCATCCTCAGCTTGGTTGTTGACGATGATCAAAGCCTTAGCACCAAAGTGTTGTGCATTAGTAGCTTTCTCGACAAATGAGATATCACCACGGTTTACAACTGCGATTGTAGGTTCTTCGAATCTTGTCTTTCCTTGAAGAATATTGTTGTATTCAGACTCTTCACCAGCTCCACCAATGTATACATACTTATATTCAGTAGTAGATTCGAACAAATTATCAATAGGATAATCAGTATTTTGATCGGTGAATGAAGTGCTTCTATTTCCAACAATCAACTTCTTATGGTAAGACTTGTCGAGGAAGGAAGAAGCGATGATATTAGGTGAAGAAAGCAAAGCGTAACTTCCAAACTCAGAAGGCTCTACAGTATCCAAAGTAATTGTATCTGCAAAGAATCCTGAATTACGTGCATAAGAAGCACGTCCATCGTTACCAGCAGCGAAGTTAACCTGTGTTCCAGCTGCTTCGAGCTTATTTACAAGCTTATAGATTTCTCTATCGCTTTCACTGTTATCGACTTGGAACAAAGCTGAACCCAAAGAAAGGTTGATAACATCTAACTTCAAGTTAGCAGCATCTTGGAATGCATGTAACAAAGCGTTAGATGTAGCACCTGAGCTATTATCAGAGAAAACCTTCATAATAGCCAATTGAGCATTGGGAGCTGCACCTTCATAAGTCTTACCATTAGCAGCAGCTAATGAAGCGACGTGAGTTCCGTGAGCGTTAGAAGTTGTAGTGTTGACATTGTTGTCGTTGTCAGCATAATCGTATTCCCAAATAATCTTGTTATTTACATACTTAGCATTGGTTCCATGAGTACCGGCAGTATTCTTGACTGCATCCATATCTTCCTTAGATCTAGAGACATTGCTAGCGGCTTCTCCAGTGATAGGACGGAAGGCTTTCTCATCGTATTTATCATCAGCAGTGACAGCTACTTGGTTGGCATAAAGACCAGTATCCATAATACCGATAGTCATTCCATCACCTTGTTTCTTAGGTGCTTCTATATCAGTATCTTGAAGACGCATAGTAGCACGAGAATAAGATGTTGTAGTACGATCAGTATCAGTAGGCTTCCCTGAATCATCACCAATTCCTATCTCAGTATCAGTTGCCTGAGTATCAGGGAGTCCATAAGTCTGATTGAAAATCACATCTTCTACTACATCGAAAGACTTAACCAAATTCTTGTAAGATGAATTGAAGGTCACTGCATAACCATTGAACAAGCTTCCTTCAAAAGTATCGGTGATAGTGTAATTAGCCACACCGAAAGTCTTGTCCATCTTAGCTTTAAAAGAATAACGAGTAGAAGCGGAATCATCTTTCAATTCGACTAAATAACTGCTCTTTCCTGAAAGTAAACCAGCATCATAAGAAGTATTACATGAAGAAAGTCCGGCAAATCCACCAACGACAGCCAAGGTAGCTAAACTGATAAATAGTTTATTTGATTTCATATTGAATATCCTCCTTTCCATTACTTAGCAATAAAAGCTTTAATAGCATCTATTGAGCTTTGCTCATCAGAAGAAAGTGTTGTAGTTCCGATGTTGTAGTATCTAAATGTAGCTGTGTAATTAAGGTTAGAACCATAAGCACGCGACCATCCATTTATAGTTACTACCACCTCATCAGTGCCAACGTTAATAGTGATGTCTTTGAGTTGTGATCTTCCACTGACATAACCATACAATGCACTCAAAGTGGTATCGGCTGAATTAGGGCAGCTTCCAAAGGCAAAATCCAAAGGATTGGTTACCTGAGAGAATACGTTTGTAGACTGAGCATAAGAATAGTTGTTAGCTTCCTTGAAGTTTCTATAGTAAGTATAAGAATTTCCATCTTTACTCTTCAAATTCAAGAATTGTCTATCGAATCCAAATCCGGAGCCCTTGTTGAAATCGGCTTCGGTCAAGCCTTTGCTCGATAAGGAAGTGTAAGCTCCACTATAAGCACCATAAACAGCTAGTTTATCTTCAGTTCCAAATTTGTTTCCAAATGCATAGACATCATCGTACAAAACGACATCATAATCGTTTTGATTTTCATCTTTCAAAGTTTCTTTGACAGCAGGCAAAGTAGAATGAACTCCTTTGTAGGAAGCACCATCATTCAAAACAACCTTAGCTGTTCCGGCAAAGCTTTGATCGGCAGTTCCAACACCAGAAGGATAACCATCAGCCATGACCATTCTAGAATCGACATCTAAAGAATAATTTCCTTCTTGAATCTTCTTTACCAAGTCTCTTTCAGAAATCTGATCAGCAGCACTGACTTCAGGATAAGCTCCATCAACCTTATCAGCGGTCATATCCTCACTGGTCATAGCAGTAACATTAGGATAGGCGAAAACTGAATTCTTAGTGCCATCATCCTTATGGATAGATGTGTAGTAGGAAGTAATGGCATCATTTTGAGAATTCCAAGAACCAGGAAGTCCCTCTGATACAGGAGCATCATTCCAAGATGTCAATTCAAGATAATAAGTAAAAGTCTTATTTTGTCCGCTGATTTTGAAAGGAGCTGTAAACTGACCTTTTACTGAATTGATAACTTTATTAGTAGGATCGAGAATGATTTCAAGGCTGAAATCATTAGCACTGTCTATATCGAGGTTTCCAGAATAAACTGAGTTATAGAAATAGGCGAGAACCAAAATAAAGTATTTTCCAAAATCATATCCATTATCACTCTTAGTGGTCAACTTTACAGTTCCATCTCCGACGTTGACAGCGTTGAATCTTCTCTTGAGATAGTCAATCTTTTTCAAACTATGGCTTTCATATTCACTTTTAGTCAAAGGCGTATAAGCAAATTCAAAAGGATTCTTGGTGTAGAAGTTCACACTTCCACCATTTCCAAGGAATGTGGAATCCCAAGCCATAGGATCTCCACCATTACTCGTCAAAACTTTATACCCTTGTTTGTTATCAGCACCCAAATAGGTGTAGGCCATATGTCCAGTCTCATCTTTAACGAAAGAGAAAGCCTCATAATCGTTGCTATTATAGTAACAGTGAGCTGAAACATAATTAGGCTCTTCTTCATCTCCGTTTCTCTTACCATAATATCCATATGGAGAGAAATTCAACGAAGCTCCAAAGTAAGCATTCAAATCAGGACTAGTGACATCAGCAGATATAATAGGTGAATCACCTAAGTCAGCTATAAGTTGCCAATTCTCATCACTTAAATTATCTGATGCATCATCACCCATATAAAGGTTTACGTTTATATCCGAATCAGTCAAAGTGAGATTAATTCTAGTCGCATCATAAGTTACTCTTGTGTTAGAAACCTTTTCGGTCAATTGAAAAATAGATCCCTTAGTAGTTTCAATACGCTTTTTTTGGCTGTCACGTGCGATGACATTTAACAAACCATAACCTTTTTTGGCTTTAACTAAGATTGTCACTGCACCAGTGACATTATCACGGCTTTCAATGGAAGCAAGTCCATAAGTTCCAGTCTTGTCTTCTACGCCATTATAACGGACGTAAAGATTTACGTTCAAAGCAGATTTGTCGTCAAAATCTTTCTTTGAGTCACTACCTGTGTTAGAAGAATTACCCGTGTTGTTAGTAGAACCAGGGGTAGTAGGCCTGGTCTCATTGCAGCTCATTAAAAGAGTACTGAGACATAGCAGGGCTATCAATTTAGAAAAACTTTTTTTCATATAAAAACTCCTTTATCCTCAATAGCTTTGAGATTGTAGTTTTTTATAGGTTAGAAAGTCAACCCAAAAATAATAAAACAAAGATAAAAATTCAAATCGCTATATAGGTATATATAAATAAAAGTCAAAGTAAGCACATTCATAGCACAAATAAACTATTTGACTTTTATGAAAAAGGTATATAATTGTTTCGCAATCCCAAGTAGAAAGGAATTTTTAAATTATGAAATTAAGAAAAATTGTTACTTTAGGTTTACTTTGCACCTTAGGTTTAGTTGCTTGTAAGAATGATTCTACTACACCCACAACTACACCCACTCAACCTTCAACAGTAGAACCTAAGCCCTCAACCGGTGACAGTACTACTACTGAAAAACCCGCGGATAGAGACGCTGTTTATAACGTATTGAGCAAGCTCAAAACAACCAAAGCTGCTAGTATTAACTACACCTTAGAAGGTGAAGAATACACTGACATCTTCAACAAAGATTATGTAATGTTTAATCGATTTGGACAAGGTGTCGCTTTGTTACCTAGCTACGATCCTTCTGAAACAAAATCAGATAAAGCAGCTTACATGTTTGACTTTAGCGATACTGATATCGTATTGGACAAAGTCATGGCAGATCAAGACAAAACAACTGGAGCTCTCATTTATGAAACTTCTCTAGACGACTACAACAATGCCTATCAAATCGGTAGACAGATTTCCAAGAATAGATTGTCTGTCGATAAAGAATCTGGAGATATCTACACCACCAACACTACACTTTTAAAGACTATTGCAGGTGCTGTCGGATTCCAATATGCTACCTTGGTCCAAGGTGGAACTGCTTATTTCTACCTTTCTGAAGATGAGACTAGCGTTGAAGTTAGTCTCACCGCATATTACAAGAAATCAGCAGATTCAACCGGAACTAAAGTCTTAACTGAAGAGTTTGACCCTATATATTTCAATGATATAGGTACCGCTGTCTCCGACACTTTCGGAGATGTCTTAGCTGACGGAGATGCATTCTTAGGCGCTTCTTTGACTGATGATGAAATTTCAAATGTTGTCTCAAAGCCTGTTAAATACCACACCCCTCTTTCCTCTTTGGGATATGCTGAAGTAGCTTATGGAACTAAAGATGGTCAAAACATCGCCTCGACTCACCAAGTTGTCTACAGTGGAAAAGATGCTGATGGTAACAATTTAGTCGGCAATGAATCCATGGGCTATTATGTCGGTGATTCAACTCAAGTCAAATATATGACTTTGACCGCTGCTAATGAGGTTTATGATTCAGGTGCTTTGACAAGCGACTCTGGACAAAAGTACACTTGGGATATTGCTATCGCTGATTTGTCTAACACTGAAGTTTTCAACCCCAAGGCTTTTAGAAAAGTCAAAGGATCTGACACATATAAGTATCTTGGATATTCTATCGGAGCCGAAAACATTTTCTACGGATTATCTTTCTTAAGTGCTGATGATTTCGGTGGAGAATATAACTCCTTATCAGTCACACTCGGATCGAATGATAAGGTCGAATCTTTCAACTATACAGTAGCTTTTAGAGACAGCTCTACTGGTAGCATCCAAGGTGGAATCACATTCAAGACTACAATTGAAAACGGTGATTCAGTAGCACCTACACTTCCAACAGCATACACACAAGAAGCTGAAGAAGATAAGATTGCTGAAGGTTTGAAGAAGCTCAACGGATCCGTTTCATTCTCCATGACTTCAAGCATGACAGTAGAAGGAACTTCTTTAAATGCTATCAGTGCTGTTTACTATTACGATAAGACTAATAAGTCATTTATCGTTAAGCAATCCTCAGGCTCTAATGAATTAGTAAGAGGATGGAAGGAAGCTACTGATAATGCAGTTACACCTTTCAAGATTGAAGATGACAATTCATTGACTGCACGTAACGTAGATGTAGAAGGTCATATCGCTGATCTCTTCACTCCTGCATTGAGCCCTGCACTTTTGAAGAAAAAATTAGGATCAGAAAATGACTATGTACTTAGAACTACATTGGCAACTGGTATTAGCAGTTCAATGTTGTTTGGTCCTGCCGCAAGTGAAGGAATGATTCCTAGCACCATGGTCTTCCACACCGATAATGATGGAACTATTCAATCAATTTCTTACACATATTCAATCTACAACAGCAACACGAGTGCTTATGAGAGAGGAACTGAAACTTTGACATTCGCATACGATACTGCAGCTGTCAATCCTACAACAGCTGACTTATCCTCAGCCATCAAAGCTTATGTAAAGCCTACTTCATGGAAAGAGCAAAGCGAAGCTATTTACAAGGATATCGTCTCTGCTATCGGTGAAACTGAAGCTGCAACTGTTCCTTTCTTATTCGATTCTAACTATGCAGAAGATGGTTGGGCATCTAAATATGCTAACGGATATACTATGATCGTCGGCTCCGCCAGCTCCTCATCTGCCGCTACTACATTCTTGACCAATTACTTGACTTATGTTCAAAAACAAGGATTCCAATATGGGGGAACACAATCTGGAATCTATGTCTTCCTCAGCCCCAATAGTACATATGTCCTCGGTATTACTTACTCCAACGGCTCACCTATTATCCTTATCGAGCCTTACAGTGCTAATTAACTAATTAAGCCTGAATCATAAATAAAAAGTCCTGAATCAATTCAGGGCTTTTTAATTCTTAAATTATATATTATCTACAACTAACAACTTTCGATTAAGACAAGATGAACTTATAGTCTTTTTCAGACATACTAGATACGTTATCGCCATCTTTGATGACTGAATCATACAACTCTTTCTTAGCGTTTTGAAGATCAATTACTCTCTCTTCAACAGAGTCGTGACAGACGAGTTTATAGACCGTAACAGGTTTTGTCTGACCGATACGATACGCTCTATCTGTCGCTTGCTCTTCAGCTGCGAAATTCCACCAAGGATCCAAATGAACAACAGTATCAGCTCCAATGAGGTTAAGACCAGTTCCACCGGCTTTTAAAGATACTAACATAACTTTAACACCACTTGGAGAATTAAAGTCATTAGCTAAAGATACCCTATCGTTACTCTTTGTCGATCCATCAATTATTTTTGAAGTGATGTTGTATTCATCTTTTAACTTATTTTTAATCTTAGGAAGAACACTAGAGAAGAAAGAAAATACTAAGACTTTATGTCCATTCTCGATAGATTCTTGAATCAAGTGCAAAGCCAAAGATAGCTTAGAAGATTCATCATCAAAACCTTCAAAGAAAGAAGAAGCATCGACACATATCTCTCTAAGCTTGCCCAATGCAGCTAAGAACGAAATCTTTCCGATATCAGCACCTAAAGCTTCTCTAGCTTTTTGCAAATAAGCTACATAAAGCTTTCTCTCTTTTTCGTTCATTGTAACTGAAATAATTGAAGTAGTCTTGGGAGGCAATGATTTCAGCACTTCATTTTTAGTTCTTCTCAAGATAAAAGGCGTTATTCTCAAAAGAAGTTCTTTTTGTTTTTCACAATGAGGATCTTCAGTAATGGGTTGTTCAAATTCAGTTCTAAATTCATCATAATCGCCTAAATAGCCAGGCATCAAGAAATCGAAAATAGACCAGAGATCTGATAATCTATTTTCCAATGGCGTGCCAGTCAAAGCAAATCTATTTAAGCAACTAATCTTCTTAACTGCTTTAGCTTTCAAAGCTAAAGCATTCTTTATATATTGAGCCTCATCGATAATAAAGACAGAAAAACTTTTTCCTTCATACAAAGATAAATCGTTTCTCAAAGAATCATAAGAGGTAACATAAACAGTCTTATCATTATTTGATATGCCTGCTATTCTTGTTGTCCTATATTCTTTGTTTCCTTCTATAGTCACACATCTTTGACTAGGATTCCACATCTTGAACTCCCTAGCCCAGTTATAAACAACTGAAGTTGGACAAGCTATTAATATAGGCATGTTCTTGTCGACTTTAGAGATGAAGGCAATAGTTTCTAAAGTTTTACCTAATCCCATATCATCAGCTAAAATTCCATCCAAATTGTTGTTATACAAAGAAAGCATCCATTTGATACCATCTTTTTGATATTCTCTTAAACTCGCTTCTATTCTTGAATCGAATTCAATATTTTGATTTTTATAATTTATTACATTTTTGATGGCACCCATCAAATCATTACTGAGCTGCATACGAAGATTTTCATTTCCAGAATCTTTGAGTTTAAAAGCTTCGAAGAAAGGAATTTGCTCGGCTGTTAAAGTATCGAAATCTACGTCAATCTCGTCCATAACTTTAGAAACTTTTCCTAACTGATCATCCAAAAGAATCATATTTCCATTGAGTATGTAATATTTCTTCTTTTTCTTATATGCAGCTAGCATATCTTTAAGTTCGTCTTGTGAATAATCTTCACTATCAATGGTAGCATTGAGCCAACCGGCATTTCTACTGACACTTATCGATATCACAGAGCTATTCTTAATCTTCATCTTCGCTAATACATCGGACAAAAAAATCTTAGCCACTTTCTTGATGTTTGATAGATCAGCTTTTAAGAAATAATAGACAACACCTAAGTCTGTTTCTATTCCACTTTCTTTAAGATTTAAATCATTCAACCCTTTAGAATAAGCACCTAAACAAGCATCAAAATATGGATTAGACGGAATCTTATCTCTATCAACTTCGACATTATTAATCTTATATATAGTTTTTGTAATCAATTGATTCTTTTCATCTAAATCAATATAAAGATTAATCGTGAAATTGTTATTTTCTTTTTCGGAATCTATTTTTACTATAGAAGTACCTATGGTCGGTAGCAGCTTTTTAACAAAGATATCTTTGATGTAATTAAATGAATCCATTCCATTTTCATAAAAGAAATCATAGATTAAAGCAAAATCATTCTTCTCAAATCTATAGATAGCAGCTGTATATTTATTTAAATCTATTATGATTCTATCTTTTCCTTTCTTAGCAAAGATAATTTTATTATTTCTATCAATAGGAGGAATTAAATGAGGGACTCCATCACTTTCCAAATACACGTCACCTTTTTCTATATTTTCATCGATATGAACTTCTTCTCCGTCGAAATAAATACTGCATCCTCGGCAATCATTTAAAAAAGAAAATAATTTAGATTTATTTATATATATGTAATTACCATAATAAAACATATTTATTTCGAAATATTTCATAGCAGCAGCATTGAGTCGCTTGCTATTTTCAGTGAAATCATCTTCTGCAAATTTATAATTCTTTCCTCTAAAAGTATAAATTTCATCTTGAAAAAAACACTTTTTAAAAGCTTGGAATTTTGATGGATCAATATCATAAGATGCATTCTTAGTCTTATAACTGACTTCGACTTTAATACTAGGATCTTTAGAAATATCAGAACGAATATCGCATGAGAAATTTATAAACACATCGATTTTGTCTTTGAATAAATCACGCATTGTATAGATGTCGTTTGATTCATCTTCTTCATCACTATTTTCTTTTCCAAAATACTCAACCAAGCTGACGAAATTGTTTCTTACAGAAAGCATTTTTTCTTTTTGTTCTCGAGATAAAGAAGTAATTTTTTTAATAAGTGCAAAAGATTCACCATAAAGGAGATTTAAATCCGCATCTGTCAAATCTTTTTCCTTGTCTGATATAAATTGCAAAAGACATTTAGAATAAGACTCCATACTATATGGATATGATGTCCTTTTCAAACTATCCACTTTAGCTATTATTACTTCGGGAAAGGAATTCTTCATTTCGAATTCTTTTTTCTTGATAGCCAAATAAGTCACCTCATTAACATCTTGATCAAACGAAAATGAAATTTTATATTCAGTATCCAAAGAATTTTTAAAAATTTTATATAGATTCTTTTCCTTGGCAGTTAAAAAATCCGAATCACTATTATAGAAGAACATAACCACTATCCTCCATATGGTAAATATCCCAGCTTTATTAAAAGCCCATATTTATCCAACAATTTAAAATAGGAATCTATCAATGTTGATTCTTTTATAGCATTGTTTCTAAATTCAGTCTTCAATAGATAAGCTTTGCATACTTCTGGATAAGCTTTATCCATAAACAAAAGACTATATTTAACATTGATTAAATCGTTGTCTCTAGCTTTTCCATCACAAAACTTATCCAATAATTTGCTAATTCTATCAAAGACTTTCTTTTGATAAGCCAATGGAACTCTTAAACCTAAATAGTAATAATCTTCATAAGAACAATCAGTCAATTTAAACTTATCGCAAGGTATCTTTTCATACAATTTAACAAAAGTCGAAACATTTTCGTTATCAATCAAATATAAGTCGACTTCTTTTCTGGCATCCATTGAAAGAAAATCTATAAAATCAATATAAACACGTGAATTACAACATCCATTTTTCAATATTTTAGATACCATAGTATCTATTTCTTTTTGGCTTAATAATTTGTTTTGATATATTCTATTAAAAGCTTTGGCTTCATATTTCAATTCTTTAGTAAGACAATCTTCGTTCATCAATTCAGTGATCAAAGTCACTAGCATTTCATCATCGCCATACGATAATGTATATCTAAGCAAAGGCTCGGCTGATTTCGAACTTAAATATCCTTTTTTAATGAACAACTCAACAAACTTTAAGGGTGTGTATTCATTAAAACAATCTTCGAAACGATTTACTTGAGTTATCTTATTAAAATCATTTTCCTTATCAGGATTACCTAAGACTACTTTTAAATATGCGTTCTTAATTATTGTCTCATAGCTTGTATTCCCACAAACAGCTAATATTGTTCCTTTTCTTAAATCACTGAGCGTAGAAAAAGATACGGATTCAAAAATTAAGACAAACAAATTCATCAAAGATACGGAATCTATATTACTAGACATTACAAGTCCACTCAATTCTTGTAAAAATAAATCTTCATCATATTCGTTATATGATGAATAAGTTCTACCAAAATCACTAAAATTAAGAGCTAAGAAATAGATAGCATAAGTTTTACCTTTTGATGATAATTTATTAAAAGGAGCCTTTATCTTATCCATAACGCTCTTGATAGAACTACTATAGTAACTGTTTCTTTTATAGCTAAAACATAGCTTCTTTATCTCATCTAAAATCTTCTCATCATCAGAAGTCATCGTTATTCCGAGTTCGTTTTTGTTAATAGCAATGGAATCCAATACTTGATACACCGAACCCACATCACAATCTTTTTCTATGCACATCAAAATCAATCCGAACTCATGTTCGCAATTTTTGTTTTTGCAAAAGCAGTTAGCAGCTAAAGAAGTATAGAAATAGTCTTTCCAAATAATTCTACAGCTTTTTTTAGGATCACTTTCAAAATAGCAAGATGCTCTAAAATGATCGTTATAAAATCCGAAAGCTGATTTACGCCTATAAATCATCTTTCCTTTTTCAATAACTTCAGGAGAAAATTTAGACAATGTCTCTTTTATTTTATCAAGTGTTATTTTATTCATAGAATTTTATTATAACATCTAAATTATGTATTTAAAGTAAATGAAGTCCTATTTTCGGTACATTGTCTGTATTAGCTAAGATATATCTAAATCATTTGATTTCAAAGCTTAAGAAATCTAACTTTCCTCTCCCTTTAAATTCAAAGAATAAAGCTTGTTTTCCTCTAACTTTAATTAGATTAGAATTAAAGCTAGTCCAGTCTTTAGATGAATTTATTGCTATTCTTCCCATTTCCTTACCATCAAATCCATCTTTTATAATAAATTCACCTTTGGCTGATCCTTTAACTTTTACTGATATCGTTCTGTCCTTAACAAAATCAAAATACTTAAAACCAACAATAGTCTTGTTCTTAATCTTTTGAATGTAATATTGCGTGCCATCATCCATTATTGCAGGCATCTTATTTCTGAGGATAGGATTAATATGAGGCATATGATTATTAGTCAATGTTGAGCAAATATATGAGCCATATGTTCCTTCATCACTCAAAGGAGTTGGATTAAGTCCTTGCGAAGTCATTTCAACTTGCTTGAAAAGACCATTCTCATCCATATAAATCTTTTCAGCACAATCCATTCTAGAGTACCAATTTCTATGAGTCATCTTATGATAGAAAATGTAATAATCATCTCCTATCTTTTCTACACTTCCGTGGTTGTTTCCTGAATAGTTTCTCTTATTCTTCTTTGTAATTCCATCCAATCCTATATCAGCATTTGAAATCAAAACACCTTTGCATTCAAAATCTCTATCTGGATAATCACTGACTGCATAACAAAGTTCATGACCTTGAGTAGAAGAATAAATAAAATAATATTTATTGTTAAACTTTCTTATGGAACTAGCTTCAAAGAAATGATGCTTTTCAAATGAAGTGCCTTTAGGATTTACGGGTGTTATATGTTTACCTGGACCTTTTATAGTCATCATATCATCTTCAAGTTCTACTTCTATAGATCCCATGAAATCAGCTTTTCTCTTCCATACTTCTTTAAATTTTCTTTGAAAATAAATAGATGAATACAAAGCTAAAACAGGCTTGAGAAAATGATATTCAAAGAATGGAAACCATGCTCCATAATATAATCTAATTGTTCCGTTATCGTTGATAACAGCTGGATCAAAAGTTAAATAATCTAAATATGGAGATCCGTCTTTGTTCTTCACAAACCCTAAAAACTTAAATGGTCCATCGGGATTATCGCTGACTGCAACTCTAACAGGAATCGAATATCCATAAGAAGCACCTTTACCTGAAAGACAATAATATAAATAATATCTTCCATCATTTCCTTTGACACAATCAGGTGCATACATTTGATTTATCTTATCAGTGATCAAAGGATCTTCTTTCTTATCATAAGAAATTCCTTTACTAGACCAAGAAGTCAAATCATCTACTGGAGCTGAAAAAACTTGATAATTACCTTCACAATAAGTCTTACCACCTAATAAATCATGACTTCCATAAACATAGACTCTTCCATTGAATACGTGAGGCTCGCCATCTGGAATACAAACTCCAAATGGAAAAATAGGGTTAGTGATTTGTTTGTTCATATTTAATTAATACCACCTACTTATGATAACTTTCTTTTAAAATTTTTAAAGATGTTCTTGAATAGTTTTGCATAAGGTGATAAGATTTCAAAGCACTAAAGAGATGCTGGCGTAGTTCAGTGGTAGAACACGACCTTGCCAAGGTTGATACGCGAGTTCGATTCTCGTCGCTAGCTCCATCGATTAATATGAGCAATACATTCGTGTATTGCTTTTTTTGTTTTGCTTTTTCTGCTGAAGAAATGTAAGCGTTAAAGATATCCTCCTTTAAAATTCGAACCTCTGAACTGATAATCTA
>OMDM01000509.1_pt1 | contig 15762 bp, 8 predicted proteins | sample 1673801 | NCBI WGS metagenome assembly OMDM01 (sample SAMEA103958127, study PRJEB25191) | human gut metagenome | biome: human-associated habitat [ENVO:00009003]; feature: intestine environment [ENVO:2100002]; material: feces | place: Germany | collected 2013/2015 | reverse complement strand
TGCCGAGCTCTACCGCAGCCAGTTTGCCCAGTGAGCAAGCCCGTGGGGCAAATTAATCAATCGACAGACGGTGGTTTACATCTGTCACGTTAGTACTAAGATATTCATCTAATAAATTGCATTAGTGGCTTTAGTTTTGGGGGAAACGAGGCAACGTGACTATGACGTGCTCTTTGGTGGTTAACAGCAAGAGCGGTAATACCAGGATGGTTTCGGGCGCGATCAAGCGCGCTCTGCAGGCTGCGGGCGTTGAGTTTGTCCATGCCGCGGCGTTGAGCGACGATGCGGATGCAGATCAGGTTGCGCTCGAGGCGCAGGGCGCCTGCGCGGCCGACACGGTGCTCGTCGGTTTTTGGTGCGACAAGGGCGCGTGCACGCCTTCGGTTGCCGCGCTGCTCTCCGCTCTGCACGGCAAGCGCGTTTTCCTCTTTGGTACCTGCGGTTTTGGCGCCGACCAGAGCTATTATCAGCAGATTATCGATCGCGTGACCTCCAATTTGGCTGGGGATGCCGAGCTTGCGGGCTGGGCGATGTGCCAGGGCAAGATGGGTCCCGCGGTCAAGCAGCGCTACGAGGCCATGCTCGAGCAAGATCCCGACAACGCCCGCGCTAAGTTGCTGCTCGATAACTGGGTCGCCGCAAAGGATCACCCCACCAAGGAAGATCTGGACAACATGGCTGCAGCCGCCAAAAAGGCCGTGCTGGGGGAGTAGCTCCCATCGCTGACGGCGGTCGGTCCATCTTTCTAAATGAAACGTCCTCCCGGGCGTCGGGGCACGAAGTTCCCTGCTCTACAGTCCTGCGCAAGACGAAGGCCACATTAAGTGGCCTTCTTTGCGTGCGGAACTCGCGATGAACTTCGTGCCCCGCCGTCCGGGAGGACGCCTCTTTATTGATGGGAGGCCTGATAGGTCGATGGTTCCGTGCCCGGATGCGTCCAAAGTGGGACGGGCTTTCCGGATGGGCAGGCTTTCGAAAAATGCGTCCCGGAATTTGCCTTTGGAATGGGACGTAGTTTCCCGTTGAGGTGCTTTGCGGAAAGTGCATCCCACTCTGGGCGGTCGAAGTGGGACACACTTTCCCAAAGGCGCTCCAACGGGAAATTGCGTCCCATTATTCGGTCAAGAAACGGGATGCATTTTCCCAATGAGAGCAAAACCGGAAAATGCATCCCACAATCAGCCCTCAAAGTGGGACGCCGTTTCCCAATGAGGCTCAAGCGGAAAATGCATCCCGGAATTTGCGCTCAAAGTGGGATGCGGTTTCCGGTTGAGGGCCTAAGGGGAAAATGCGTCCCAGAATCGACGCTTGAAATGGGATGCAGTTTCCCGATGAGGCACTCGACGGAAAATACATCCCAGAAATGGCCTTTGAGCTGGGATAAGATTTCCGCGGCATCTCGGATTCTCAAAAATGAGACACGCCGTTGGCGAAAATGAGACACGTGATATCGGGCATCGGATGTATCATTTGCAAAAATGAGTCCACTCCACTCGAATAAAGCGAGGTCCCTCATGTACGTTCCACACCCCCGTATCCGTAGGCTGTCGAAAATCCCGCTTGTTGGGACGGCGGCGCTTGCTGCGTTGATCGCCACGAGCGTCGCCTGCTTCACGGCCACGCCCCAGGTTGCCCAGGCGGCAGACGCGCCCGCAATCACCGATATGACCGAGCAGGATTATCAAGCCCTGGGTCTGGGCACGAGCGAGGACATTCCGGCCGATACCGTTGGCCCCTATTCCACTGATACCCCCACGACGTTTGCCACGCGCAGCGAGGTCTATATGGCAGCTAACGGTAGCCATGGCAATCGCTACACTCTGCGCGACAAGCTCGAGAACGTCGAGCGCGGTGACATTGGCGGCAGCAGCAAACTCACCGATGGCTATGGAAGTGTGTGGGGCGCCGCAAAGTTCTGGCAAAACGTCAACAACTTCGACACGAACAGCGATCTCTACAAGCATAGCGACTACGGTGGCGGCACCTGGTCGTACCTAAGCAACAATGAGTCCTCAACAGTACTCGCCAACGACAACAACGGTTTCTCGGGCATTCACGCCACGAGTGTTGAGTTCTGCAGCGACGCCAGCACGGGCAAAAAGAGCCGCGTTGCCGAGCTCCGTGCCTACGGCGACAGTTCCTCCACGACGATTGACGGCAAGTCATACGCCGGAAAGGTTGAGCTGGTCCTCTACTCGTTTAGCAACGGGCGTACGCGCACTCTCGACACACACCTGCCGGTGACGGTCAACACTAATATGATGTACGAAGGCCGTTTTAAGTACCTGGATGCCGGTTACCTGCAAGAGCACGACGCCGTCTTTGATGTCGAGGCGGGCGATGTCGATGGCGACGGCGTCGACGAGCTTTTTGTCTACGCGGGCTGCTATGTCGACGAGAACGGCGTGCGCAAGGCTGTAGTCGACATGTATGACTTGGAGGGCGGCAACTGGAAGCAAAGCGTCGTCAAGATCGATGCCGGTAACGCCGCGGACTACACCACGCACAACAAGGGCGGGAACGACTCCTGGACGCAGCTTCAGTCAGCTCCTGTCGTTTCGCTAGCGGCCGGCGACCTCGATCGCGATTTTTGCGATGACCTCGCCATCGTGGTCTCGGCACCCTACGGCAAGAAGAATATTGATAAGTCGACGCATTGCGAGCTGTTTTCGTGGGATGCATCCAAGGGTGCGCTCGTCCATGTCGATGCTCTGGGCGACGCGGGCGCAATCTCCCTCTCCGCGAACGGCAAGACCATGGTCGCTGCGAATGCGACGTTCGGCACGTTTGCCGCCTACGATGAAGAAGGAAAGAAGACGGGTGAAACCGTCACGGGCCTTATTCTTGCGGGCTATGACTGGCAACGCAGCGCTTTTGATTACGGCGCTTCTGACGGCAGCAAGGGGCTGTACGGCGCGCTGTACCGCTACGCGTATTTTGACTCGGAGTCTGGCGAGTTCAAGCTTTCCGATTGCAAGGAATACAGAGACGGGCTCCTCGCCTCCTATGGGCTGATGCATGTGCCCAACAGCGCATGGAAGGATAGCGCTCAGGATAAGCGCTATCCGTGCACCTTGGCGCCTATTGCCCTTGCCACTGCCAACCTTGACGGCCTGTCCGAGCAGCTGGCGGTCGACGAGGTGCTCGTGGGCGGCGATGTGTTCCGCGACTTTGCCTGCAACACGGCACAGAGCGGGGCTCAGGGCTTGGGGTCCATGGTCGGAACCATGAGCATGAGCGGTCAGCAATACAACAGCAGCAACAAGCATGACCACAAGGGTATAGAACAGGTGTGGATCAGCGACGTCAAGGCGGGCAGCGTCTCGGGTTCGGACCGCTATAACGAGAGCTTTATCGCCGTGGTGGGCAAGCACCGCGACGAGGACCTGCGCAAGAACGATGACTACTATTGGATGACCGCCTCGCATTTTTCGCTCGACGAGAACGGAAAGGTGCGCCGCGGCGAGGAGCAGGTGATTAGCGAGAGCAACCGTCGCGGCACTACCTACGGCACATTTATCTCGCTCGCGCTGCCCGATGTCGACAACGACAGCGTCAAGATCACGTACAAGGACCGCTACAAGGTCTATACCAACCCGCGCGTGCTTGCAGTGCTGCAGGATGCGCCCTATGTTGAGGATCTGGAGCAGGCATACGGCTATCTGGTGTTGGGCGGCACGTCATACGGAGAGGAAAAGGGCACGGGGACATCCCAGGGCTATACCATTGGCGCCGAGTTGGGCGTTGCCGTCGAGGTGCAGACCGGTCCGCCCCTGGTCGCGATGAATGCTTCAGTCGATTTTGCCGCCGAGGGATGCTATGACTACCGGAGCGAGCGCACGGTCAGCGCAAGCGTAAGCTATGAGTCGCATGCCGGCGAGGGTGACAAGGCCGTGCTCTACACGATTCCGATGGTCTATTACGAGTATGAGATCGAAAATGAGGAAACTGGTGGCAAGGGCGTGATGGCGGCGCCCGTGTCGCTCGGCGCGCAGACCTCGGTCGTTAATGTCGAGGCCTATGACCGCATTGCCAAACAGCACAATATGACGCCGCTCAGCTACTTTTTGACCAACCGGTCGGGAGAACCCGGAACCTATCAAACGACGCTCAACGGCGAGACTCCCGTTGGGGATTCCTTTGGCCTGGGCAAGCCTGGCGTAACGCGCGCCTACACGCACGATGGGTTTAACGGCGCCGCCGCGCAGTCGGGGGCGAGCATTGAGCAGACCATCGAAGTCGAGGAGGGCAAGGAGCAGGAGCTCGAGCTCGGCTTGACGCTGAACGGCAGCGTTGTCATGGGCGCGAAGCTCGCAAAGCACGAGTTGTTTGGCGGCCTGTGCTTTGGTGCCAACGCCGGCTTTACTACGGGTAACTCCTCGAGTGAATCGACCGAATACGGCGGCACCGTCGACAACCTGCCCGAGGCCGCGCAGGGCAAGTACGGTTTTGTGTGGCGTCTGGGCGTCAACGCGGTGGATGTCGACAAGTTCGAGGCAGACTCGGGCGACAAGCTCGGCACCAAGGACACCGACCAGTTCTGGATCGTGGGCTATGACGTTAAGGACGTCGAGATGCCCGACGCGCCGGCCGTGACGGGCTTTACGGCAAACGCCGTCGATTCGACCAGCGTTACGTTTAGCTGGGACGATGTACTCGCAAACAAGAGTGGCTTTAGCTACGGCGTGGGCATGCTGCAGAGCAATGCGGCGGATGCGGTCGTCAATAGCTGGAAGATTGCCGACAACACGCAGACCTCGCTCAAGTGGGATGGGCTGCAGCCCAATACGGAGTATCGATTCGCCATCGCCGCCGTTAAGAATGGATCCACGACCGAAACAGGTATTCGCTCGGCAATCATCACGGTCAAGACCATGCCCGATGGCATGACGATGACCGTGAGCGGACCTGCGGCGGATGCTGCGGAGGGGTCGGATCTTGGATACGACTCTTCGGTTGAGCGCACGGCGGGAAGTCACCTGACGCTCTCGGCGATTGGCCATGTGAAGCAACTCGGTGCCGACGATAGCGAAACAGGGCTGGCACCGACCTATATGTGGTACCGCAAGGGCCGCGGCGAGACAGAGTTTAAGCTCGTGGGTGCCGATGGCAACCTCGCGGCTGGAACGGCCTCAAAGCTCGAGATTGACCTGACCGCAGACGATGACGGTGCGCAGTATTACTGCCACGTGGGATACAACGACGTGGGCCTCGACACCGGCACGACGCTCGTGAATATCGAGGCCGAGGAGACGGCGCCCACAACGGTGAACGCCACCCCGATCCGCACGCGCCGCCTGTTCTCACAGGCAAGTGCGGGCGCCAAGAAGTTCCTGGACCATACGCTGGTAAACACCGCCGGCCCAACCGATTCCGAAGGCTCAAAGGACCCCGAGACTCCTGAGACCCCGACGAACCCGGACAAGCCCAAGCCCGACAACGGAGCTAAGACCGACACCAAGGTCAAGACTACGACCACAGCGAAGAACCTCGCAAACACCGGCGACCAAACATTCGCCCTAGTCGCCACCGCAGCAGCAGCGGGAGCAACGCTCGTAGTGATAGCCCTCATCATGCTGATCAAGCGCCGCAAGACCCACTAGTAGCCAGTCGAACATATCGACAACTCAAAAACCCGGGTAGCCAAAAAACAGGCCACCCGGGTTTTCTGTTGAGTGGAGACTTCGCAAGCGGAAACTGCGTCCCATAATTAGGCCGAGAAATGGGATGAACTTTCCCAATGAGAGCCAACCGGAAACCACGTCCCAGAATCAGCCCCCAAAGTGGGACGCACTTTCCCAACGAGCCTCAACCGGAAAATACATCCCGGAATCCAGCTGAATAGTGGGACACACTTTCCCAATCGGGTCCCAAGCGGAAACTGCATCCCATTCCAGACAAGAATTCCGGGACACACTTTCCGCACGCAAAGGGGGCCACTTAATGTGGCCCCCGTCTTGCGCAGGACTGTTTGAGCAGCAGACCTTTCCCGCGCCTCCGCCTGCCGCCGATTCGGGTCCCCGACCCCGCTACTTGATCTTGGTCGTGCCCGGTGCCAGGTTGGGGTCGGTCTCGTTGGCCTCGGTCTGGAAGTGCTCGGTGTACACGTTCTTGCCGTCGCGGAACATCTCGTAGTATTGCATCTTGGCGTAATCCTCGCGCGCCTTGGTGGCGGCTGCTGCGGCGGCGTCGTCACCGGTGACGTTGGAGGAGAGCGCCCAGCGCAGGCTGGCGTCCTCGTAGCCCACGGAGTTGATAGCGGGCAGCGATTCGCGCAGCGTCATGTGCGCCTTCTGGTAGTCGGTCAGCGGTGCGCCGATCAGCTGCATAAGCTGGGTGGACAGGTAGTTGGTGGACAGGTCGTCGGTCTCGCTCGTCTGGTCGCAGCCGGCAACGTCGTAGTTGGCCCAGATGATGTAGTCGGTCTGCCACAGGCGCTCCTGATGCGTGGCATCGTCTTCGCCGGTAAACCACTTATCGTTGAACTTGGACGGGAAGAACGGCTGGTGATCGCCCCAGAACACCACGACCACCTTGCGGTCGAGCTTGCTCAGGGCGTTGAGGAAGTAGCGAAGCGCCTGGTCGGACTGCTCGATGCACGAGACATACTCGTCGACATCGGAGAGCGTGCCGTCCTCGACGGTCTTGGCATCCAGATCGGTCGTATCGATATTCAGGTGCATCTGCTTGTCGACCGGCAGCAGGCCCGTATCGTAGCCCGAGTGGTTCTGCATGGTCACGTCGAAGATAAACTGCGGATCGGCGTTCTGGTCGAGCAGCTCAAGAATCTTGTCGTAGGTAGCCTGGTCGGTCACCATGCCGCGCAGGGTGTCGGCTCCCTGGAAATCGTTGATGGACAGGAACTGGTCAAAGCCAAAGTCCTTGTAGACGTTCTCGCGGTTCCAGTTGGTGGCGTGGTTGGGGTGCATGGCCGTGGTGGAATATCCGAGCGACTTGAACTGCTCTGCCAGGTTCCCGGTCGTTTCCATGTTGTAGATGGTGTAGGGGTACACGCCCGAGCCCAGGTTGGCCATGGAGTTGCCGGTCATAAACTCAAACTCGGTATTGGCGGTGCCGCCGCCGTAGGCGCTCACGTAGAGCTTGCCGCGGCTGAGGCAGTTGGACAGGTTCTTAAAGTACTGCGGGCCTTCGTAGCCGGCGCGCATGTTCTGGTAGATCGAAAGATCCGAGAAGGTCTCGTTCATGATGGCGATGACCGTGGGCTTCTCGCTGTCGAACTGCTCCTTTGCGGCGGCGCGCTCGTCGCTCTTGGCCGCGTCGGACTTGTCGTAGGCCTTGGCGTACTTTTTGAGCGTGGCCTTGGCATCGTCGACGGAGTAGTCGGCGGGTTTGGGCGGCTTGATGGACTGCGCTGCGCTAATGAAAGCGGGCAGGTAGCCCTCGCGCCAGTAGCTCTCGAGCGGGCGCCAGGTGTAGACGGTGATGCCGAGGGTGTTGTAGTAGTCGATGAGCGTGACGTGTGCGGTCACACCGCCCAGGCACAGCACGGCGACGAGCAGGTTGGTGAGCAGCATGCGCTTGGCGTTGGCGGCGCCCTTCTGACGGTGCGGTGCCACCAGGCCGGCGTACTCGCACAGCAGCATGGCGATGGAGGTAAAGCCCATGGACAGCACGCAGAACAGTGAGATCGAGAAGGTGTAGCCGGTGCCGGCGACCGCGGCGGCGGTGGAGATGGCCGAAAGGTCGCCCGGCTGGATGGGCATGGATTTAAACGTGATGACGAAGAACTCGGCAATGCCCAGGACAAAGAGGGCGAAGGCCAGGACCGCGGGAGCTGCGCCGTGGCGCTGGAACAGGAAGAACAAGCCGATCATGAGCACGGTGATGATGGCCCACTCGAGCAGGATGCACAGGGGGTAGACCCAGGTAAAGTCGTGGTTGGACGATATCTCCATGCCTAGCAGCGCAAAGACGCCGGCGAGCAGCAGGCACAGCACGGCGGCGACGAGTGGCTTGCCCACAAAGGCGCTGCGCAGGCGGGCGAGCTTGCCGGTGGGAGCGGGGGCGTCGGGCGCGGCGAACGCAAAGACGCGCGGGGCGATGCGGTCGCGTGCGATGCTGGCCCAGGCACAGCCGGTGAGGATGGCGTTGGTCAGGATGAGCATCACAAAGGCGAGCGGCTCGTTTTGGGCGACGAGGCCAATGGCGCCCCAAATGGTCAAAAAGAGCTGGAACAGGCCGAAGGCGACGCTCCACCCAAGAGCGCTTTTGGCAACGGTGCCCGACTGAGCGCGAATGGCCTTGGCCTCGCGCAAGACAAGGTAGACGGTCGCCGCAAGACCGACGAGCGAGATGGCGGCTGCGAACATGCTGAGACTCCTCACAAACTTAAAACCTACGAAAGCGGGGGTTTACCCGATTGTTACCAAGATATGCGCTGCAATTGGTGGCTGCGCACAACAACCAGCCATATTAACGCGCACGTGTGGCGGTGTGACGCAATGTAGTGGCGACCTGCGCGATAATGGACGGGAATTACACGGAAACGTAAAGGCTTCTTAAAGAAATGGCGAGGGTAGGGCGATGAGCGAGCAGGTTTGCAAGGCGGACATGGGCGGCGACGGAGCTGCGGTCGTGGATACATACGGCTATCCGGTCGAGACTACGGGCAATGCGGTGCTGGACACGTTGGAGCACCGTTCCTCCACGCGTGCCTTCGCGCGTGATGACGATGACCGTCCCGTGGCGGTGACCGACGAGCAGCGGGCGGCGATTCTGCATGCGGCGAGTCGTGCGCCGTCGGCGGGCGCCATGATGATGTATTCCATCGTGAGCATCCGCGAGCAGGCAACGCTCGACCGCCTGGCCGACCTGTGCGACCACCAGCCCATGATCGCCAAGGCGCCCTGGGCACTAATATTTGTGGTCGATTATGCCAAGTGGATCGATCTGTTTGAGCACGTGGGCTGCTTTGAGCCCGAGTTTGTCGAGCGCACGGGTAAGGCGCCCCGCCGCGCGCCGGGTTTGGGCGACTTTGCCATCGCGGCCCAGGACGCCGTGATCGCCGCGCAAAACGCCGTGGTTGCCGCCGAGGCTCTGGGCCTGGGGAGCTGCTATATCGGTGATATCGTCGAGAATGCCGAGGAAGTTGCCGAGCTGCTCGATCTGCCGCCCTATACCATGCCGCTGTCGATGCTCATCATCGGCACGCCCCGCAAGGAGCGCCCGGCTATTGCGCATCCCGTGGTGAACCTGGTGCACGAGGAGCGCTACTGCCGCGCCGATGCTGCGACCATGGACGCGCAGGTGGCCGAGATGGACGCGATGTTCCGTCCGCATGCCCGCGAGGTAGGCGAGCGCGTGGTGGATATCTACACCCGCAAGCACACGAGCCCCTTTATGGCCGAGATGAGCCGTTCCATGGAGTGGTGGTTCAAAAACTGGCTCGGCAAGTAACGAATGCGGCGATGTGACAAAGGGACAGTCCCTTTGTCACATTCCATATCGCCGAGGTGGCCTAAAGGCCGTATAAATGTTTATTTAGCTGGGAAAACAGTGCATTAAAACATGGGCCGATTACCTATAATCCCTTCGAACATTAAAGTTGGGAGGAAACCGGCTTATGGAACAAAAGGCCAAGGAGGCAGCCTCGCACGCTGCGATTCCTGTGAGCATCTCGGCGATGCTCGTCACGCTGGGCGTGGTGTACGGCGATATCGGCACCAGCCCTATGTATGTAACCAAGGCGCTCGTCGCCGGCAACGGCGGCATCGGAAGCGTCACGGAGGAGTTCGTGCTCGGCGCGCTCTCCCTTGTCGTGTGGACGGTCACGTTGCTGACCACCATCAAGTATGTGCTCATCTCGCTGCGCGCCGATAACCATGGTGAGGGCGGCATCTTTGCCCTGTACAGCCTGGTCAAGCGCTGCGGCAAGTGGCTTATCATCCCCGCCATGCTGGGTGGCGCCGCGCTTCTCGCCGACGGCATCCTGACGCCGGCCGTTACCGTTACCACGGCCATCGAGGGCCTGCGCACCATCCCGGCGGTCCATGCCGTGCTGGGCGATGACCAGGGTCGCGTCGTCGCCATTACGCTCGCCATCATCATCGCGCTCTTTTTGGTGCAGCGCATCGGTACGGCCAAGATCGGTCACGCCTTTGGCCCCATCATGACGCTGTGGTTCCTGTTCCTGGGCGGCACGGGTCTGTTTTTTGTATTCCAGCACCCCGCCGTGCTGCTGTGCCTCAACCCGCTGCGCGGCATTGCCTTTTTGCTGAGCCCCAACAACCACGCGGGCATCATGATTCTGGGCAGCTGCTTCCTCGCCACCACCGGTGCCGAGGCGCTCTACTCCGACATGGGCCACGTCGGCCGCGGCAACATCTACGCTACCTGGCCATTCGTTAAGTGCTGCCTGCTGCTGTCCTATATGGGTCAGGGCGCTTGGCTTATGAACAACGCTGCCAACCCCGAGCTCATGGGCATTGCCGACCTCAACCCGTTCTACCAGATGCTCGCCCCGGGCCTGCGCCCGTTTGCCGTAGGCCTTTCCACCGTCGCGGCCATCATTGCCTCGCAGGCGCTCATCACCGGCGCGTTTTCGCTGGTGTCCGAGGCCAGCCGCCTGGACCTTATGCCGCACATGCAGGTCTTCTACCCTGCCGAGACCAAGGGCCAGCTCTACATCCCCATGGTCAACAACGTCATGCTTGTCGGCTGCGTCATCGTGGTGCTGCTGTTCCAGAACTCGGCGCATATGGAAGCCGCCTACGGCCTTGCCATTACGCTGACTATGATGTGCACCACGCTGCTGCTCTTCTTCTACCTGCACGAGGAGCGCAAGCTCAAGGTTGCTCCGTGGATCTTCGCGGCCTTCTTCCTTTTGCTCGAAGGCTTCTTCTTCGTGAGCTCGCTCACCAAGTTCTTCCACGGCGGCTACTTCACCATCCTCATGGCTGCACTCATCATGGGCATTATGGTGTGCTGGTACAACGGCACGGCGGTCGAGCAGCGCCAGTTTACGCTGCTGCCGCTGCGTAGCTACCTGCCGCAGCTCAAGCGCCTGCGCGACGACGACCGTTACGAGCGCATGAGCGACAACATCGTGTACCTGACCAAGGACACCCATACCGACTACATCGACCGCGATATCGTCTATTCGATCTTGGACAAGCATCCCAAGCGTGCCCACGCTTGGTGGTTTGTGAATGTCGAGACCATGGACGAACCGCACACCTTTGCCTATTCGGTCGAGACGTTCGGCACCGACTACGTGTTCCGCGTGCATCTGTACCTGGGCTACAAGATTAACCAGCGCGTCAATGCCTACTTGCGTCAGGTTGTTCAGGACCTGGCCGCCACTGGCGAGCTGCCGCCGCAGACGCATGACTACTCGGTCTACAAGGATCCGGGTAACATCGGCACGTTCAAGTTCGTCATGATCCGTAAGCTTCTGGCGCCCGAAAGCGACGTGGAGCCGAGCGAGCGTACGGCCATCACGCTCAAGTACATCATCCGCCGCGCCGCCGGCACGCCTGCGCGCTGGTATGGCCTGGAGAACTCCAACGTGAGCTTTGAGTATGTGCCGCTGTTCACCAAGTTTAAGGCTGTGAGCAAGATGCAGCGCCTGGCTCCCAACGAGCGGCCGTAGTCGACGCTCGAGGTTTGTCTGCGAACGGGCGGGCTTGTATTGACGGGGATTGAGTCCTGGGAGGAAACCATGGATGCAAAGGTGCTTGACGGTTGCGATTTTGCTGCCGAGCTGGCGCGTGAGGCGCGCGTCGACGCCGCCGAAGATCGGTTCTTTACGAATCGTGCCAACATGGACATGGCCGACCGCGTGATTTCGATCGTGGTGACGGTGCTTGTCGCGGCGTGCGTGTGCGCACTGCTCGCGCACGTGCTGTTTGTCTAACGACCGCAGGTTGTAAAGGCTTTACACTTGGAACCACCACAAGGGGAAACCACCACAAAGGTGCCTGTCCCCTTTGTGGTGGTTTTTGTTTTTGAGAGAGGGGCGGGACGCTGATGGACGTCCGTGCGGACGGCGATATCGCCGATAACTTTTGGTGGCGGCGCACAACGCTGACGCGCCGCACTCCTCTGTATGACGCCTGCGTATCGGTGGGGCTGCTGGTCGCGGCGACGATTGTGGGCGCGCTGCTCGACCATCCGGGTCTCGCGCCGAGCATCATGATCGTCTATGTGTTCGCCGTGCAGCTGTGCGCATTCTTTACCTGGAGTCGCCTGTATTGCTTGCTGAGCTCGGCTGCCGCCGTGGCGCTCTACAACTTCTTGTTTGTCGACCCGCGCTACTCGCTGTCGCTTATCGACCGCGGCTATCCCGGCATGTTCTTCATCATGTTCGTGGTCTCGCTCGTGTCGAGCTCGATTGCGTTGGCCCTGCGCCGCGCCTTGGCACAGGCTGCCGCCAGCGACCGTCGCACGCATATGGTGCTCGAGACCAACCGCATGCTGCAGCGGTGCGCCGATCAGCAGCAGATTGTCCATGCCATGGCAACGCAGCTGGCGCGTCTTTCGGGCTGTCCGGTCGTGTGGTACAGCGCCGACGCCGAGGGCGATGACCTGCTGCCGCGTGCGACGTACACAGCCGTGGGCGATGCCGCCCCGGTGCATGAGCTGGCGCCGCAGATGCCGCCGCGGCTCTCGACGTCCGCCTATGTGGGAACGCCGCTCGACGCCACGTTTGGCGGCTCGGCGTTTTATGGCATCTACCTGACGGTTCGCACGGGCGACGGCTTCGTGCGCTCGGGCGACCCCGGCTCGGTGGTGGGCGTGCTGGCTATCGTTGCCGAGCCCGACGTGCTGACACATGAGGAGCGGACACTTGCCGATGCCATCGTGAGCGAAGGCGAGCTGGCACTCGACCGCGCCCGCGCCATGGAGGCCCGCGAGGAGGCAGCGGTACTCGCCAAAAATGAACAGCTGCGCGCCAACCTGCTGCGCTCCATCTCGCACGATCTGCGCACGCCGCTTACCAGCATTTCGGGCAATGCCGACGTGCTGCTCGACCAGGGTTCGACCGGCACGGCCGTGCTCGATAGCCAGACGCGCCGCGGCATGCTCCTGTCCATTCGCTCGGATGCACAATGGCTCAACGCCACCGTCGAGAACCTGCTTGCCATTACCAAGCTCGAGGGCGGCGGCATGCATCTGTCGGCCACGCTCGAGCTCATGGACGATATCGTCGAGGAGGCGCTGCGCCACGTAAGTCCGGCCGTGCGCGAGCACGATCTTAAGGTGGTGGCGTGCGATGAACCGGCGCTCGTCAACGTCGATGCGCGCCTGATGGTGCAGCTGCTGGTCAATCTGGTGAACAATGCCATTACCTATACGCCTGCAGGCTCGCATATCGTGATCTCGATTAGCGTCGACGATGGACGCGTGACGTGCTCGGTGGCCGATGATGGTCCGGGCATCGCACCCGAGGATCGCGAGCGGATCTTTGAGTCGTTCTACACCGCCAACCACGGTCTGGCTGACAGTCACCGCAGCGTGGGCCTGGGTCTTTCGCTCTGCCGCTCCATTGCGCTGGCGCATGGCGGTAGCATAGAGGTTGCCGCGGCGGACCCGCACGGCTCGGTCTTTACGATTGAGCTTCCTGCCGCCGACGTTTCGTTTGATAAGGAGTAGCGCCGTGCCGAACTCTGCCGTAAAACCGCTCATCTTGGTCGTTGAGGACGACCCTGCCGTTCGCAACTTAATCGTTGCCGCGCTCGAGGCGCACGGCTTGCGCCATATGGCCGTGGAGACCGCCCATGCCGCCATCGCCGCCGCCTCGTCGCAGACGCCGAGCATTGTGCTGCTCGATCTGGGCCTGCCCGATATGGACGGCGTCAAGGTGGTGGAGTCGGTGCGCGCATGGTCGGGCATGCCGATTATCGTGGTCTCGGCGCGCAGCGAGGATGCGGACAAAATCCGCGCGCTCGATGCCGGTGCCGACGACTATCTGACCAAGCCGTTTTCGGTCGAGGAGCTGCTCGCGCGTATTCGCACGACGCTCAGGCGCCTTTCGTATGCGCAAACGGGCGGTGTTGCCTCCGAGGGCTCGTTCGATACCGGTGAGCTGCATATCGATTTTGATGCCGGCATCGCCACGATGGATGGCGAGGAACTGCATCTGACGCCGATCGAGTATAAGCTCCTGTGCCTGCTGGCACACAACGCCGACAAGGTACTGACGCACCAGTTTATCCTGCACGAGATTTGGGGCACGGCAACTAAGAGCGACCTGGCGAGCCTGCGCGTCTTTATGGGCACGCTGCGCAAGAAGATTGAGTCCGACCCCGCGCATCCGCGCTATATCCAGACGCATGTGGGTATCGGTTACCGATTGGTCACCCAAGGCTAGATCGCCAACCACCATCCCAATATGAGTTGCGGTGAAATAGTTCCTGTTTGGTCTTTTACCAGGCATTTTTAGGAACTATTCCACCGCAACTTCGTTTATTTGCCCTTGGGCTTGCTGGCGTAGAACTTCTTCTTTTTGGGCTTGCCGGCAGGAGAGGGTTTGCCGGCAAAGTTGGACTTGCCGTTGCCGGCCTGCGCGTGCGTGGGTACTGCCGCACGGGGCTTGCGGGCTTCGGGATTGCGCAGTTCCTCGGTTCGCTCTGCAATCTCCTCGGCGCTAAAGCCGACTTCGGCCATGGCGTCCTCGATGGGCAGGCGGCGCACGATATAGCAATGGTGCACCTTCTGGTTGCGTGCGAAGTCCTCGGGGATGGTCTGTGCCGTAATGTCTTCCAGCACGACGCCCGCGCGCGCGAGCTTGCGCGTCTCGGGGCGGAAGCCGCGCAGGTTGCAGCTAAAGATGGCATGGCCGCCCTGCGCGAGCAGGCGCGATACGCCGGCCAACAGCTCAACATGGTCGCGCTGGACATCCCAGGTACGGCGGCCCATCTTGGACGAGTTCGAAAACGTGGGCGGGTCGACAAAGATCAGGTCCCAGCGGTTGCGCGTCTGACGCTGGTCACGAATCCAGGCGAGCACGTCATCGCGCACAAAGTGATGCTGCGGTCCCACAAAGCCGTTCTGACGCATATTGCGCTCGGCCCAGTCCAGATAGGTGTTGGAAAGGTCGACCGTCACGGTCTCCTCGACGCCGCCGTCTGCCGCATAGCAGGTGGCGGTGCCGGTATAGGCGAACAGGTTGAGGAAGCGGCGCGCCTGCTTGGCGTGCTCGCGCACCAGGTTGCGGGTGACGCGGTGATCCAGGAAGATACCCACATCCAGATAATCGTCAAAGTTGACGGCAAAGGTGAGTCCACCCTCTTCGATGAGCGGCAGGCGACGGCGAGCGATGTTGGCGCGCTCGCCCGATCCGCCCTTGCCGGCGCCCTGCTTGCCGTACTGCGAGCCGCCACGCGAGCGCATGCGGGCCTTGGCGTGCACATGCTCGGCCGGAACATCCAGGATGCGCGGTGCGATGGCCAGAATATCGAGCATGCGGGCCTGGGCCAGTGCGGGGTCGATGGTCTTGGGCGCGGCGTATTCGGCGATGACGAGCCAGCGGCCCGGCGTCTGCGGGCAGCCTTCGTACAGGTCGATGGCAGCGGAGTAATCGGGTAGGTCTGCATCGTAGACGCGGTAGCAGCTCACACCCTCGCGCTTGGCCCACTTGCGGCGCAGGCGGGCGTTCTTGCGCAGACGGTTGGCGAACTGCTCGGACTCGGGGATAAGCACGGGCAGCGGCTTGCCGTCGCCCAGGTCAAGCGTGGCGGCGGGCTCGGGCGTGGCGGGTGCGGTGCCGGTCTCGTCGACGGCGTCGCCAGCATCCGCAGC
>OMDM01000504.1_pt1 | contig 15811 bp, 15 predicted proteins | sample 1673801 | NCBI WGS metagenome assembly OMDM01 (sample SAMEA103958127, study PRJEB25191) | human gut metagenome | biome: human-associated habitat [ENVO:00009003]; feature: intestine environment [ENVO:2100002]; material: feces | place: Germany | collected 2013/2015 | reverse complement strand
TTTCGGTAGCCATTCAGCCAGATAATATCAATGTCGCCTTAAGTTAGTGACATTGAGGAATCCCTCTACTTTTTTACTCAATCGACTAAATTACCAAATGGTTATACGTTTGCTAGGTTCGATATACATCTTGTCGGTAGGCTTGACATCGAAGGCCTCGTACCATTCAGCAAAGTTTCTAGGCTGAATGTTTGCACGGAGCTTATGAGGTGCGTGAACATCGATAGAAAGCAAGAGCTTCTCATATTCGGGACGCATCTTAGATCCCCAAATTCTACCAAATTGTTTGAAGAATGATTGATAGTCTGGATGCTCTTCATGAGATTCGATTTCGAGTGCGCATCCGACACCACCGTTATCAGCAATGTTTTCAGATACGATCAACTTTCCATTGACCTTTCCACCTTCCATTTCAATGCCATCGAATTCTTCAATCATCTTTTGGGTCAATTCTTTGAACTTCTTGAAATCTTCTTCGGTCCACCAGTTGTTAAGGTTTCCTCTTTCATCGCATTGAGCACCATTGTTGTCGAATGCGTGAGAGATTTCATGGCCTATTACAGTTCCTATTCCACCTAAGTTTTGAGCCTTGGTTTGATTCAATGAATAGAAAGGAGCTTGGAGAATTGCTGCAGGGAATGTTATATCGTTGACATAAGGGTTGTAGCAGGCGTTGACCATATGTCCAGGCATAGGCCATTCATTTCTATCGACAGGTCTTTCGATGTCTTGAATGTTATAGGCGATTTTAGCTTTAGATATATCTTTAAGAATGTCGTATAAGGACTTAGAAGTGTCTACGATAAACTTGTCGTAGATCTTTCCAGGCTTATCGGGATAACCCATCTTGATGACGATCTTAGATAACTTCAAGATTGCTCTTTCTCTTGTGGCTGGGGAAAGAATGGTATTAGTGGCTAAGCGTTTCTTATAAGTTGCGATTACTTCCTTAACAATTGAAATTGTATCTTTCTTAGCTTTTCTTCCAAAATAAGTACGTCCGTAGTAGATTCCTACGGGTTCGGAGAAGATCTTATCTGAAGCTAAACGATATGCTGCTTTTTCTTTCGAAGCAGCCTCTCTTTGTCCGGACAATGCACGGCCATAGCTTCCACCGAGAATTCTCAATTCATCAGAAAGGTAGCTGGTGGCAGACAATAATGTCTTTACATAAGCCCAATGCTTGAACAATTCAAATGTATTTTCATTGTATAATCCTTCAAATTCATCGAAGAAACGAGGATCGGCGACGATGACTGTTTGAGGATTGAATCCAAAGACATCAAATAAGAACTTCTTAAATGCAAATGCTCCGGTCTTCTTGGCGACGACAGTTGCGAGCATGGGATTGTACATTGCAGGATAGTCGGCCCATTCCTCTTGGCTCTTTACTCTAGCAGCAATTAATTTATCGTAAGCCAAAGTATCATCTAAGAACTTAGCTTGATCTTCTTCTGATAAATTTGTCTTTGCTAAAATTTGTTTGACCATAGTAGACCACATGCCGATGAGCTGAGGCCCTTGTGGGTTGTCATCGGCATAGTAGGTTGTGTCGGGCAAAATTGTAGAAGGACCAGTGATCAAGATGGAGTGCTTCTTAGTGTTCTTCATATCGGCTTCGACACCCATGTTGAAAGGAAGTAATATGTCATCCTTGAATAACTCAGCGGAATGCTCATTTAAATCGTTTATATCTTTCAAAGCTAATATTTTATCGAGATCTTTTTGAACTGGCTCTAATCCTTCTTTATCTCTTCTATCAAAGTCTAATGCGACTTTGTACAAATCGATAGCAGAACGAATGTAATGGTTAGGAATCTTCTTAGTTCCGTCAGCCATCTCTTTAAAATCATTCATCAAGGTCTTTTCGACACCGATGTCGAGGTCAGCAAATCCACCTACTGATGTGCGATCAGCAGGAATCTCAGCTTTGGCAATCCATTCGCCGTTAACAGCTTCATACAAGTCATCTTGAATTCTAACTTTCTCTTCTTCCATAATCTTTGCTCCTTTTCTTTCAGCTTTTCTCAGCGTATTAATAACATTTTAAAGCAATATTAAAAATGTTTGTTTGGTTTTAGCGTATTAACAATGAATAATGCAATTATAATTGTAAAGATAAAATAAAGATTTTATGGAACCTATAGAAAAAGAACCTGCCATTAATTATTTTCCTGGTCATATGAACAAAGCTCTGTATCAAATTAAGGATACAGTTCATAATGCAGATGCAGCTATTTTAATCTTGGATAGCAGAGCTCCTTTAGCATCTTTTCCATATGGACTAGAAAAAATAATCGGTGATAAGCCTAAAGTCATACTATTGAGTAAAAGAGATCTAGCAGATCCGATTAAAACTAAAGAATTTATTGAATATTTCAATAATAAAGGCTATTTAGCATTTGATGCCAATTTGAAGAACCCCAAGGAAGCTAGTAGGGTAAAAAATGAATTGGGTAGAATTAGAACTTCAAGAGATAATAAATTTATCAAACTCAATCTTCCACTTCCACCAGTTAAGTGTTTGGTTTTAGGAATTCCAAATGTCGGGAAGAGCACAACAATCAATGTTTTAGGTGGAAAGAATAGAGCAGCAACTGAGAATGTCCCTGGTAAGACTAGGAAGACAACTATGTTTAGGGCAACACCAAGAATTTGGCTCTATGATACTCCGGGAATTCTAGAACCGAATGTTCACGATAGGGACAGTATGATAAAACTAGCCTTGTTAGGCTCTGTGAAAGACGATATTTTGCCTCATGATTATTTGGCTAAAAAATTATTGGAGATGCTCTCAAAGCTTTATCCTGATGCATTTGAAAAACGTTATGGAATACCTCAATCACTTAATCCCACACAAGCTTTGATAGATTTAGCTGACAAAAGAGGATTTATTCTATCTAAGGATAGACCTGATATAGATAGAGCACTTCATTGCTTGCTCCAGGAATTCAAGGACGGGAAGCTAGGAGGAATCACTTTAGATGAACAAGGATAGACATTCTTTAGAACAATTTGATGAAGATATAAGAATTAAAAACAATGTGGTTAATATAGCTGGATTTGACGAAGCTGGAAGAGGTCCACTTTGTGGACCTGTAGCATGTGGTGGATGTGTCCTACCCAGAGATTATTATTTTCCTTTTATAGATGATTCAAAAAAACTTACTCCCAAAGAAAGAGAAAAAGCATTTGAAGAGATAAAAAGAGTAGCTTTGGCATATAGCGTTCAACTTATAAGTCCAGAAAAAATAGATGAGATTAATATTTTGGAAGCTTCTAGATTAGGAATGGAATTATGTCTAGAAGATATTAAAAAACAATTGAATGTCGATTATATAGTTACAGACTATATGAAACTTCATACTGATATTCCAGTTTTAGCTATTCCTAAAGGAGATGCTACTTCTCAATGTGTTGCAGCTGCTTCAATCTTGGCTAAAGTAACTAGAGATCATTATATGGAAGAATTGGATAAACAATATCCAGAATATCTTTTTAAGAAACATAAAGGTTATCCTACCAAAGCTCATATGGAAGTGCTGATGTCTAACGGTGTTATAAAAGGGCTCTATAGAGAAAGTTATAAACCAGTTAAATTAGCTTTGGAAAAGAAAGGCTATCATCAATAAAATTAGAATTCACTTATGAAAACGACAATCTCCTTCTCATTTCTTATGAGAGGAGATTTTTAATGCGTAATGAATTTTTGTTAGCTTTATCGATGAGAGAAAAAGGAGATTGGTCTGGAATATTGAAAGAGATGAAAGATAAAAAAGAGGTTAATTCTGAAGAAATTTATAAATGCTATAGTAAGGTTAAAGGAGATTTAATACTGTTCAAGGATCAAGACTATCCCGACAAATGGAATCATATTGTTAATCCACCTCTTTGTGTATATACACATGGAAATAAGAAACTATTATCAAGTCCAAAGATTTTAGCAGTGATAGGGTCTAGGAAAGTAAGTCAATATGGAGATTATATCTGCAAAAAACTCATAAATGAATTGTTGGATATAATGCCTGATATCGTTATAGTATCAGGCTGTGCTATGGGAATAGATAGTATTGCTATGAGACAAGCGATTAATAAAGGTGGAAAAGTCATTGGTGTATCAGGTGCTGGTATTGAATCAGTTTATCCTTTGTCATCAAAAGATATCTATGACTATTGTAAAACGAATAATGGATTACTTTTGAGCGAATACCCTTGCTTAGAACCTCCAGAGAGCAAACATTTTCCAATGCGTAATAGATTGATTAGCGGAATATGTGATGCGATATTAGTCATAGAAGGTGATGAAAGAAGTGGAACTTCCATTTCTGTCGGTTATGGAATAGATCAAGGAAAAACGATAATGGCTGTCCCTAGAGATATAAGAGCAGAAAAACAATTGACTAATAAGTTGATAAGAGATGGAGCAAATCCTGTCCTTTGTGGACAAGATATAGCAGATTTGTTGGTAAATGAAATTTAATAAAAATTTCTAATACCTTATAGGTATTAAGGATGATATATGAAAAATTACCTCTTGACTAAAGGGGCTTATATTTAAATAATAGGTAGACTTTTTAGGGGGATAACTTATGAAACTAGTGATTGTTGAGTCTCCAACAAAATCAAAAACTATAGGTAAATTTTTAGGACCTGACTATAAAGTTATGGCTTGTGTCGGTCATATTTCAGACCTTGCCACCACTGGTCCTGGTGGTTTAGGAGTAGACGTAAAGAATGATTTCAAGCCAACTTATGTAGTTCAACCAGACAAGGTAGAAGTAGTCAAAGAATTGAAAAAAGCTATTAGCAAGTCAGATGAAGTCATATTGGCAACCGACCCTGACCGCGAAGGAGAAGCTATAGCTTGGCATTTAGCAAATGAATTCAAACTTCCTGTGGAATCCACACCTCGTTGGCAGTTCCACGAAATCACAAAAAACGCTATAAAATTAGCTAGCCAAAATCCTGGATTGATAAATATGAGCTTGGTCGAATCACAAGAGACAAGACGTATTATTGATAGAATCATGGGATTTCGTCTTTCCTATCTTCTTCATAAGAAGATTAAATCTCGTTCAGCTGGAAGAGTTCAATCTGTAACTCTTAGATTTATCGTCGATCGAGAGAACGAAATTAGAAACTTCAAACCGGAAGAGTACTGGGAGATTGCAGGTTCTTTTGGACCTAAGAACTTAGAAGCTAATTTGAGTTCTTATCAAGACAAGCCTGTCAAGATTACAAATCAAGAGCAAGCCGATGCTATAGAAGCTGCTTTACCTAAAGACTTCATCATTAATTCTATTGTAGAATCTTCTAGAAGTAGAGAGCCTAAGCCTGCATTTACAACCTCAACTATGCAGCAAGAGTCGTTTAACCAATTCCGTTATTCTACAAAGAAGACTCAATTGATTGCTCAGCATCTTTACGAAGGTAAAGAAATCGAAGGAAATGCTGTGGGTTTAATCACTTATATGCGTACTGATGCCAATCGTTTGGCACCTGAATTCATAGCTGCAGGCGAAGGATTCATCAAAGAAAAATATGGTGCTTCATTTGTCGGGCATGCTCATGTAACATCAAAAAAATCCGAAATGGTTCAAGATGCTCATGAAGCCATTCGTCCTACTGATGTAAATATGACACCTGAGAGAGTTAAACCATATTTATCTAAGGATGAATATAATGTTTATTCTTTGATTTATAACAGAGCAATAGCTTCTTTAATGGCTCCAAGAATTGAAAATCTAGTCACTTTGAAATTGAATGGAAACGGATATATTTTCTCGACGGATTCAGTTACTACACAGTTTGAAGGTTATTCAAAGGTTTATGGACAATATGAGAGTAAGACTGCTAAAGCTATAGATTTCTCTAGTTTGAAGGGAGGAGATACTATAGCTTGTAATAAAATCTCTAAGACTCAACACTTTACCAAGGCTCCAGCTAGATACACCGAAGCTAAAATTGTTAAATTGATGGAAGAGAAAGGAATTGGAAGACCTTCAACTTATTCTTCTACGATTTCAACCTTGGAAGAAAGAGGATATGTCACAGTTGAAAAAGGTGTTCTTTCTCCTACTGAGCAAGGAGAGTTGACAGTCAAGAAGCTTGAAGATTTCTTCCCTCAATTTATGGATGCTAAATATACAGCTGATATGGAAGACAAACTTGATGCTATCAGTGAAGGAAATTCATCTAGACATGATTTGTTGACTTCATTCTATTCTGACTTCTCCACTTGTATGGATAAAGCTGAAAAAGATATGGAGAAGCTTCCTGATGTTAAGACAGGCGAGAAATGCCCTAACTGTGGAGCGGATTTAGTTATTAGAAAAGGAAGGTATGGCCAATTTGTCGCTTGCTCAAATTATCCTACATGTAAATTTATTCAAAAGGAAAAACCTGAGATTGTCGAAGGAAAGATTTGCCCTAAATGTGGTTCTCCTTTGGTAAAACGTAAAGGTTATGGAGGAAAAGAATTCATTGGTTGTTCTTCATATCCCAAGTGTAAATATATAGAAGGCCAAGAAGAAAAAACTAAAAAACAAGTTGTTATTCCTGAAGATGCACCCGAATGTCCTAAGTGTCACAAAGGTAAATTGATCTCTAAGCATGGAAGATTTGGTGAGTTTATAGCTTGCTCTAATTATCCAAGTTGTAGATATATTCAAAAGACAAAGAAAGCTAAAAAAGAAGAGGAATAAAAATAGATATGGCGATGAACATCGATAAATCATATGTTCGTGTCATCGGAGGAGGTTTGGCCGGAAGTGAGGCCAGCCTCCTTTTGGCACGTTTAGGAATAAAAGTAAAGCTCATCGATATGAAGCCTTCTAAATTGAGCAAGGCTCATCACGATAAAGATCACCTCGCTGAACTTGTTTGCTCGAATTCTTTAAAATCAGAAGATCCTCTTTCTGCCCCTGGAATACTTAAAGGTGAGATGGAAAGATTAGGAAGTGTTGTCATTGAAGCTAGCAAAATAGCAAAGGTTCCCTCTGGTCAGGATTTAGCAGTAGACAGAGATGTTTTTAGCAAGTATATAACTGATGCTATTAAGTCTAATAAGAATATAGAGATTGTCGATGAAGATGTTCAATCTATTCCAGATGATGGAATATTAACAATAGTATGTACTGGGCCTTTGACTTCGGATGGATTATCAAATTTCTTAGCTGAAAAGATTGGAAAATCTATGCTTTCTTTCTTTGATGCTGCAGCTCCTTTAATATTTAAATCTTCCATCGATACTTCAAGGATGTTTGAAGGATCTAGATACGGAAAAGGTGAAGGAAAGTATTTGAATATTCCTATGAGCAAGGAGCAATATGAGAAATTCAATAATGAATTGATCAATGCTCAAAGAGCTATATTGCATGATTTCGATCATTTTGAAGGTTGTTTGCCTTTGGAAGTGATGGCTAAAAGAGGACCTATGACTCTTAGATATGGTCCTTTAAAAACAGTTGGACTCAATTGTCCACCTGATACATATGCTGTAGTTCAGTTGAGACAAGATGATGTGGCAGGAAGCCTTTATAGTCCTGTTGGATTTCAAACAAATTTAACTTTCCCAGAGCAAAAGAGAGTCTTTGGCCTTATTCCTGGATTAGAAAATGCTAAATATGCTAGATTTGGTCTAATGCATAGAAATACATATGTTAATGCTCCTTCTTGTTTGGATAGAACACTTTGTTTGAAGAATGATCCTAATATTTATATAGCTGGTCAATTGAGTGGAGTGGAAGGGTACTGTGAAAGTGCAGCTATGGGTTTATTAGCTGCTTGTTATGTTTATCAAAGATTATCAAATGATAAAGTGGAATATATTCCTGTAAATACTTTGATGGGAAGCTTAGCTAATTATTTGGTTATGTCTTCACCAAATCATTTTGCACCGATGAATGCTACCTTTGGAATTATTGCAACGACACATAGCCGTAAAGATCATCAACTATTGAGAGATGAATCGTTAGGAAAATTAGATGAATGGGTAAAGAAAAATCTTCATATATAATAGAAGATGGTAATTCAAAAGAACTTTCTGAATTTCAAGATTATCTTTTGAATGTAAGAAGGTATTCATCCAATACAGTTAGCTCTTATTCTTTCGATATTTGTGATTTCACAAAATTTATTAGAGGCTTAGGTAAGATATTCAAAGATATTAAAGTCGACGATGTTAAATCTTGGATTTTAGATTTAACTGAAAGACAGATAGGAAAGAGATCTATAAAAAGAAAGATGTCTTCTTTGAAATCTTTCTATGCTTGGATGTATCTTCAAAAGAAAGTAGATTCAGATCCATTTGAGTATGTTCATTCTCCTAAAGCAACTCATGCTTTACCTGATTTCTTTTCTGAAAAAGAAATAGATGCTTTATTAGCTGCAAATGAAAAAAGAACTGATAAATTGAAAGATCGTGATCAAGCTTTGTTAATGTTAATGTTTGCTTCTGGTCTTAGGGCTAGTGAAGTTGTCAATCTGACATTCAATCAAGTTGACTTCGACAACAGGATAATGAAGGTGTCAGGAAAAGGAAACAAGGATAGACTAGTTCCTTTCACTAATTCAGCTAAGGAATCAATGCTTAATTATATAAATGGTCTTAGAAAGGACTTGTTAAAAGAAGACACTAAATATATATTTTTGAACTCCCAAGGAAATAAGATGACTGTTAGAGGGCTGGAATATATATTGGATGAAATCGAAGCTAAAACAGGATTGTATGGAAAAATTCATCCCCATATGCTTCGACATTCTTTTGCTACTAAGATGTTAAATAGAGGTGCGGATTTAAGAACGATACAAGAATTATTGGGTCATTCTTCTATTGAAACTACATCCATTTATACTCATGTCGCTTATGAAAATATGAAGGAAACATACGAGAAAACTTTTCCTCGTGCTAAAAAAGAAGATAGCAATCCCGACTATGATGAAGAAAGCGATAAAAACCAGTTGAAATAAAAAAGCAATTATGATTAAATAGTTTATCGCTGGCCCAGTGGAGAAGCGGTTTAACTCGGTGCCCTCTCAAGGCATTATTCATGGGTTCGAATCCCGTTTGGGTCACCATTCGATTTATTGCCGAACTTATACCTCGTAGGGAATTGCTTCGGGATGACAATCCATCCTGGCAAATCAATATTCGTAGGTCATAAGCGCGGTTAAAGCATAAAGTCTCAGGGAATTTCCTGAGATTTTTTTGTGCCCTCCGACTTGGTTGTGGTATCATCTATTATAGTTGATATATCAACCAATATAATGAGGAGAATAATATGGACATTACGAAGGCACAGATCACAAAGATTGCAAGAGAGGTCAATAAGCTTGCTGTAAAGACTTTAAAGAAGGACGGGATAGGAACATCGGAGTTCGATCTCATCCATGTTGTGAGAAAGCACAACGGAATAACACAAGCCGAGATATGCCAAATTCTAGGAACGGATAAAGCAGCCGTGGCCAGGGAAGTGACAAGCCTTATCAAGAGAGGATATCTGACCAAGAAGAGAAATCCTGCTGACGGAAGGTCATCCCTCGTCTATCCGACTGAAAAAGCGGAGGAACTGAAGATTTCTAAGAGGCATGTCGAGACTGCCTATTACGAATATCTTCTGGAAGCTTTGAATGATGAGGAGAAGGAAAATTTTTCCATGCTTCTTAACAAGCTCTATCTTCGTTCGAAGGAAGAGAGTAAGGCTGGATTTCCAAACATCACTAAGAGAATAGAAGAAGGCAATGCAGAATGAAGGAAAACGGAAAAAGACGCCTGTCACAGGCGATGGGCTTCCTCCTTCTCTTCGGAGTCGTGAGTCTTCTCTCCGACATGACCCATGAGGGAGCAAATAGCATCCAAGGTCCCTATCTCTCGATGATTGGGGCCTCGGCTGCAACCATCGGGTTCATATCGGGGCTTGGAGAATTGTTAGGTTATTCTCTCCGATTCGTCTTCGGAAGAATCGCTGACAAGACTAAAAAGTATTGGACTTTAACCATAATCGGCTATCTTATAGATACGATAACCGTTCCACTTCTTGCCTTTGTAGGACCGCATGGCTGGATATGGGCGTGTGTTTTGCTTAGTATCCAAAGGATAGGTAAGGCGGTGAAAAAGCCTGCCAAGGAACACAATCCTTTCTTTTGCCGCCACACAGGAGAAAGTGGGAAGGAGCTTCGGAATCCAGGAAATGCTCGACCAGATTGGCGCCTTCCTCGGTCCTCTCTTCCTTTACATAATCATGCTCTTCAGAACAGATGGAGATACATATAAAACTTATGCCTTCTGTTTCCTGTTTTTGTTGATTCCTGCCATCGCAACTATTGGCCTTCTTTTCTTCACCAAGCACAAGTTTCCGAATCCAGATAAGTTTGAACCGGAGCCCAAGAAGCATGAGAAATTCAAAATGAAGCCAAGTTTCATCCTTTACATTGTGGGAATCAGCCTCTTTGCCTTAGGTTTTACCGATTACTCCCTGGTTGGCATGCATATCGGAAAAGCCTTCGTCGACAAAGGAAACGCAATCATAACTTCGGCAACTTTGCCATTGGTCTACTCAGGGGCGATGATCATCGATGCCATCGCAGCCGTTTTATTTGGAAAGCTTTACGACAGATTCGGAGTCCTTTCCCTTGTGTTGGCGACTGTCTTCTCAAGCCTCTTCTCCATATTTGTCTTTGAATTCAACACCCTTCCGACTCTTTTCATCGGAGTCGCCTTATGGGGAATAGGGATGGGAGCCCAGGAATCCATTCTTAAGGCGGCCGTAACAAGCATGGTTCCTAAGGACAGCAGGGCGACTGGATACGGAGTGTTCGAGCTTTCCTTCGGCGTGCTCGCCTTCTTTGGAAGCTGGCTGATGGGAGTCCTGTATGATTGGGCTCCTCTGGCATTGGTCATCGTTTCAGAAAGCGCACAGGCTATATCAATACCTTGCTATGTTCTGTCGAATTGGAGAAAGAAAATAGAGTCGAAAAAAGCCATCGGAGATTGATGCGTTCCCCGTTCATTGGACAAGCTTAGTTCGATGAATGGAGGCGCTTCATTTTTTCTTGCACATTTTCATGTATTTTGATACTATATTTCGAACTAAAGAGGAACTCATACTTTGGTTGGTAGGTTAGGGAAAATAATGAAAGGAGGGTTTTATGCCCAAAAGTTTTGAGTATGTTCCTACTGGTGAATATCGTCCAGTTATGCAGAGATTTTGTTCTTGCATGAAGAAAGTAGCTGAAGCTATCAAAGAAATTGAGTTGGAAGATGGAAATGAACCCCAAATAAAATTCAGCTGGGGTTTCGTCGGTAGCGCCAATCGATATGGAGAAGTTTTTATAACCAGAGAAGTAGGCGGAAACAAAGGTTTTGACTTAGATATCAATATCTATTTGAATAGAACACAAGAAGATATTGAGTGGTATCCTGATTATGTTAGAAATGTCTTTTATAGAGCTATCGATAAAGTTTTCTTTCCGATGGGATACAAGCATCCTGAAGATAGGACTTCAGTCATAAGGGTAAAGTTTTTGTATAAGAAGAATAAAACCATCGAACATTCTTGTGATTTCGCAATTTTTCAACAAATTTCAGATAAAAATGGTAACTTGGTAGAAAAATACGCAAGAAAGAATGACAACGGAACTTATTGCTGGTCAATTCGTGGCGGTAAGAATGACGAGGCGGCCGAAAAGTTTGAATGGCTAAATGATAATGTTGGTGACAATGCTGGATTAGATGAAGAACCTGTTGATGATGACTATGAATCTACAGATGGTGAATATCCATATTATTATGCTGAAGGTTGCTCATTATTATCCGATTTAAGTAGTGAGTATCTAAAGCTTAAGAATAATAATGGCGATCCGGAAAAATGCTCGTTCCAGCTATTCAACGAAGCAATTAATAACATCTATAATCAGTGGAAGCAGTATATCGAAAAAGATTGCTAATGATAAAAGGCAACCGATTTTGAGTCGATTGCCTCTTTCTTTTTAGCTTATCTCCAAAGACTTCCAGGCCTTGATGTAGTCGTCTTTGAGAATCTGCACGATTTCCTCCCTTGTCTTTCCTTCCTTCTTAAGGACCGAAGCTTTGTCTAGGAAGCTTCTGCATTCCTTGTTGTTCATGACCTTAGTCACTTTTTTAAGCATGAGAGAGGTGACCAAGTTTCTTTGGGCAGGAGTGAAGGCGAAGTGGAGATTGGCATTAGCTTGTTCTGTTATGTTCGTTACCTCCTTTTAGTAGAAACTCTGGTCCTTGATGCCTCCTCCTTCTTTTCCTTTCGAGATAGAGGGCGTTTTCGATGTCCTTGCTCTTGTAGACCTTAATCTCGGTCTCATCCATGTAGCCATAGTAGCCTTCGGGCTTGTTTACACCGATTCCCTTGAAGTAATCGTCAATCGCTTCGGGAACTGGCTTGGTTATGATGGAATCCTTCTCCTTGTAGTTTACCTCCCAGCCATCGCCTGTGAACTTATAGACGTAAGGGTACTTATCGGCCAAGGAAGAGAACTTTGACATGTCCATCGTCTTGGATTCATGTTTTTTTTCCTTCTTGTCCCCCTTGTAGAAGACGCAGACCCTTTGCTGCCTATAGTCCCAGTTATGGGTTATCTTTGGCTCAGGTGTGATGTTTAGACCAATCACATCCATGTCTCCCATCGAGACAAGGGCACGAGCTCTTTCGATGGAAGAATAGGAATCGACCAGAATTGCATCTGTGTAGCTAGGATAACCATCCATGTTGGAAGTGGAATAGATGAACTTACTGCCTTCCTCGTAGCCTATCGCACATTTAGTAGGCATCTTTCACCTCCTAGGATTCCTCAATTAGAAGAACAGCGGAAGGCTTAATTTTCTTTGTTAGAGCTATCCTTCATAGCGTTTTGGGCTTCAGTTATTCCAAAGATTGTCCCGATGTAATAGAAGCTAGCGCATGCCCCTGAGAAGAGAAGGACTGCTAGAAGTCCTAGCAATACCTTCTTCCAAACCGATTTCTTCTTGTTATCCATTAGCTTGCCTCCATTTCGTTTCTGGGCTTCTCGTTCTCGTGGTGATTACGCTTCTTTCTCAAGACGAAGTTATCGAGGTTGTGGTCAAAGCGGAAGTCGTCCTTTCTGTCCCAGAGGTCGATTGCGAATTCCATCGCCCATTTGGACTGGTCTGGGAACATGCCCTCTTGATAAAGTTTTCCTTTATCCATGAGATAGTAGCCAACTCCGTTTTCCAAGCATTCATCGGAATAGATGAGGCCTATGCGTAGATTCGGGAACTTCTCCGCCAAAGCCTTGATTGCGGGAATGGGAGGAGACCACGGAGTATCGAAGGTGATTATCCTTCCGTCATAGGTGGTGTTGGAGCCATCCCACTTACAGCCCCATTTGTCGACGCAGAACTTGTACCAGTTTATGTAGCCGTACTTCTCGACGTTGTCGACCTGCTTCTTGCCAAGCTCTTCAATCTTTCCAAAGTCTTGACCATACTTTTCCTTAAGCTCGTTGATCTTCTCATCGCTTAGGAAGATCTCGCTTCGGTCGTTGTAGATGATGTTTGGCTCGACGAGCTTGAGCTTTCTTTCGACTTCCTCAGCAGGAAGCTCCTTTTGGATCTTGGTGAAGTAGAGCTTGAGTCCGTCATCTGAACGGCTTCCTAACTCGATGTTGAGCTCTTCGGGCATGGGGATGATCTTGTTCAAAGAGAAGTTGTAGTTCCCGTTCTCGTCCTTGACGATGTACTCGTCGGCGATTTCCTTGGAGTGGGGATCGTCGAAGAAAAGTCTGTTTCTAACCCAATTAGGCATTGTCATTTACCTCCTTATTTTTGAAAATCTTCATGAGACCGACATAGCCGAGGTCTGATTCGACCTTCTGTTTCGACCAGAAGTCGGTAGCGATAGTTGAAACATAGCTAGTGACCTGATTCTCGGCATAGTCGAGTCTTTCCTGCTCTCCTGTGAGCATGTTGAATCCAAGAGCCTTGAATTCCTTGATGTTGAAGCGAGAGAGCATCTCGATAAGACCGATGTGTTCATAGTCCTCCTTCTTGGTGGAAAGGCCCTTGTAGAAGAGGTCATAGACGCTCTTCCTTGAGTCGGCTTCGATTCGATAAAGAACAAAGTCCTTTCCTTTGCTTGCGACCTCCTTAGACTCCATGATCTTTAGGTCGATAGCCTTGTCGTCATTCTCCCTTTCCTCGTCAGGGATGAAGCTGTCGAGGAGAGGATTCACATTCTTCTTGGTTAGAAGAACGGTGATGGATACCTTGATATTTCTTCGCATTTCCTTGCTCTTCATGTTTTTGATGACTCTTTTGATGAACCTCATCATCTTCGCTTTCTCATTTGCCTTATCATAGTCATCGATGTATGAATGGTCGGCAGGCTCGTTAGGCATGGCACATGAGTTGTCTTGAGTCTTCTTCAGGTCTCTTTTCTGCTTCCTGACCATTGCGTTATGGGTTTTAGCAAAGCTAGGATTCGGATTGAATTCATCCTTTGAGACTAGGATTTCATAGAATCCTCTTCCAGTCTTCCTGTCGAGTCTGACTAGCACATACCCTTCGGGAACTGGCTTCTTGCTCTCTTCCGGTGGAGCTACCTTAATTGTTTTTGGCTTCATTTGAAAAGCCCTCCTATCAGCCAACTTGGCCAACAAGGGACTTTTCGTTGAAATAAGCCCAGAAAAATGAAAAAGGGCGGACTCAAAAGTCCACTAAAACGTCGTTAGGTGTGTTGCATAGAAGAAGTGATTCCTTTGCTTGCTTTCATATATGTCCTCTCTTGATCAAATCGACTAACTCTATTTTCTATGAGAACGCTTACCTAAAATGAAAATTGTGAAAAATTAAGTAAAAAGCAAAGACAAAACAATAGAAAAGTAATCTCAAATTGAAAATCTAAAACTACCTTTAGCCTATTTGGAAGCTCTTATATGATTAAATCTGCTTCTATTTTACTAAAAAATAATCAAATTTGCTATATTAATAGTTGCTAATGTAAATGATAGTGACTCTAACATCTTGAGGCTTAAGAAATTTATGCAATACTAAGCTGCTAGATGCTATAATAAAAATCGTTGGGTTAATAATGCTGATTCATTAAAATTGACCCAAAGAAAATATGATTACCTATAAATGCACTAACAGCAACGATTTATCTTGTGAGACAAGCATTTGTCCTGTTTGTCATAAAAGAACTACACTTGTAAGTGTACTGCACCCCTCTCACTGGACCAAGGAGCAATAGCAATGATGGATGGATTCCATGGAATCCATCCATCGGCGCCGCTCCAAAGCCATAGGAGGGGCTTTTTAGATGAAATTCACATTCGAGCAGAAACTCACGGCAGTGAAGCTGCACAAGGAAAAAGGAACCTACAAATATCCGAAAGGATATGAAGCCAAAAGCAAAAAACAAGTGTACAGATTCTACGTCCAGTTCTGGGAAGCACAGTATGACCGCAACGGCGAGGAAGGAATCAGGCATGGACTGAATTCCGCCTATTCGCCCGAGAAGAAGCTTTCAATCATAACTCCCGTTCTGATGGGGGAGATTACCGGCAGACAGCAGGCGATAAGATGTGGCGTGAGGCCTTCGTCTATCGTTCTATGGATCAAAAGATATAGGAAAGACGGGCTGGAAGGCTTAAAATCTTGTCATCCAGGGAGGAAGCCCAAGAACATGCCTGTCATCAGCGAAAAGAAAGAAGAGACTGACGAGACCGTCGCGGAAGACAATCAGGAAGACCTGAGGAAAAGACTGAAGGAGCTGGAACACGAGAACCTGCTTCTCCATGCGGAGCTTGACTACAGAAAAAA
>OMDM01000501.1_pt1 | contig 15823 bp, 12 predicted proteins | sample 1673801 | NCBI WGS metagenome assembly OMDM01 (sample SAMEA103958127, study PRJEB25191) | human gut metagenome | biome: human-associated habitat [ENVO:00009003]; feature: intestine environment [ENVO:2100002]; material: feces | place: Germany | collected 2013/2015 | reverse complement strand
ACCTGCAATGCGCCAAGCGCGACGAAACCAGGTTGGTTTATACAGATGTCGCAGACAGCTCCACCCACGGGTGCAGCAAATAGAAACCCGAATTCATTCTCTTCGTAACCGGCAGGAATTGGCATATCCATACCAAAGCAATTGTACACCGTGTCTTGTGTAGCATCGTTCATCAGGTTGGATTTGGCGTAGGGATATGACGCATAAATGCTCTTGGCTGTTTCAATGCTCGTCTCTCCCAGCACCACGGAATCCACTGTCATTGGGAGCACCAGATCGCGAACCATCGGCCAAAGCTCGTCCTGCAGTTGCGCTGACAACAGTTCCGCTTCCCATTTTTTCAATTTTATCTCCGCATCTGCGTTGGGTTCAAGTTCCAAAGCAACTCGATAGTCTGCCGCAGCCCGCTCCAAATCAACAAGCTTTTCATAGGTGTCGCCACGGCCCAGGAAGGCTTCCGCCCGCTTGGGATCAATCTCAATCGCCGCCGTAAAGGCCAGAATGGCCTCTTCATACTTCCCCTCGGACAGGTAGCGCACGCCGAGGTCATACTTTGCCTGCCAGCCGGGGGCTTCGTCCGCCGGGTCGGCTTCCGGTGCTTTGCTGCACGCGGCAAGCGTCAGCAGAAGAAGAGCTGCCAGAAGGATATAAAAGAAGCGTTTCATATCGATTCTCCTATTGCATACCGTTTTCCCGTCCGCGCAGGATCACGCGTACCGGATCTCCACGGATTCTATCATGTAATAAAACGGGATCTCGCCGTCGAGATTTACATTCGGGTTGACCCGCAGCTTTGCCAGCGCGGTCATGTATAGGCCATCCATGGGGAAAGAATAGGACAGCTTGAGCACGGCGCTGCCATCCTCCGAGCGTTCGAAGCCGTCCAGCGCCACCTGTACCGCGCCACGGTCGCCTATGCCGAAATAATAGCATGTATCACTGTCCTTCGGACAATAGCTAGGCACATAATCACGCGGCGGCAGCTCTACGATATGTCCATACATCGCATTTGCAACATCCTGCACATTTTGACGGCTATCCATCCGGTAACCTTTGTACATCCAATAATTGACGTCATCGGCATCAAGGTATCCCCTCTGATTGATTTCGTAGTTATAAATTGCCGTCCAGAAGCGGTTGGCATCTGTTTCGTCCGGATAGAAAATTCCCTCGCCCGAATCGGTGCTGTTCAGCATATCCGCGTATGCGTCTACAAGCTTCCGCGCACTGTCGGCAATGGTGTCATATGGCAGCGTATCGATATAGGCCAGTATTCTCGATTTGGAAGCTACCTCTGACGCGAAGTAGATCGTCATTTAAGTTTGCACCATTTGTGCCGTAACTGTGATTTTCCGCCCCATTCTCCAGCCGTCACCACAACATCGCTCCGCTTTACTCCCGGAGCAGCCATGCTGTCTCGGCAGCCTCAAGCTGCTGCAGCGTGTCGGCATCGACAACGCCCGTTTGGGTAAGTGAATGGTTCTTTTGCCAGCGCATCAGCGCCGCTTCCGTAGCCTGGCCAAAATCGCCGTCAACAACCACGCCATCATAGTTCATGACAACCAACATAGCCTGTACATATTTGACGTCCTCTCCCTGGCTGCCGCGCTCCAAGGTGCGCTCCGGGCGGGGATAGAGGCTGCGGTCCGCTCTGGTTTCTGCGGTGATGGTATAGGGGTCGGCGCTGCTTTGGGCCTTTGCCACGTGCGTGATGATCCACCGGCCGCTGCGTTTCTCAAATGAAATGGTCTGAACGGAATCAAAGTAATCTCCAAAACGCATCAGATCACATTCCGCCTCGCAGGTCGTTTCATCGAAGCTGACGATTTTCAGCGTCTGCGGGTCATAGTTAAATACGCCGTATCCGCGCCCGCCGCGAACCAGATACAGACCGCCATTGAATTCCCAAACGTTATCATTCAGTACGTCTGAAACGGTTGCGTAAGCGTTCTGCATAATGCCCAGACTGTCTACATCCATATATTCTCTCAGGTTATCCAGCATCTGCTCTTTACTGGAATAGTTCGAAATCGTGTTATAGGAGCTATACGTTGGATCGATGGCCTCGTCCTCTGCAAGCGAACGTTCAAGCTCCGAGGTGGTCATCGGAGACGGCACAAGGCGCTTGATTCTTCCGTACTGGCCGTTTTCATAGGAAACGATCGCCATATACGATCCCTGGCCCTCAACAAAGAATGTCTCACCCTCGACCGCGTTCAGCCATGCCAGATTCTCCTGCAAAAGCGCCAGAAGCTCCTGCTCGCTCAGCTGCGGCTGTTCCGGCTGCCGGCTGGCCTGTATGGAATCGCGCAGGTACTTTCTGCAATTCTCCGGGGTGTTGGCTAGGAAGTGCAGCACGTATTCGTCGTCAGCTGTGCAGGCTGCAAGGCGCTCGTCGAAAACAGCCTCGGAAACCTCCACATCATCGAGGTAGCATACCCGCTCACCGGACACATCCTCGGTTTTCGCGTAGCTCCAGAAATCATGATGCTCGATCTGCACGCCGTCCCAGCGGACATACTGCAGCTCGTAACCGGCAGACGTGCCGTGGCCCTCATTGACAATGGCCCCCGCCGTGGTGACGCGGACATCGGGATTGATCCAGGTATCGACAAAGCCGTTGTACAGCTCCATCACCTGATCGTTTTGCCATGTATAGAGCGTATAATCGGTCAGCGCGATCTGCTCAGACTGCCCCTGCGTATCAATTTCGCCGCAGATCAGCTCCGGCGTGCCGTCTTCGTCCAGATCGGCAAGCGCAAAGCCCATCGTGCCGTCTGTGCCGAGCAGCGCGGCATAGCCGCGCTGCGCCTCCTGCGGCCACAGCTCGCAGAGCGCCTGCAAATATCGTTCTTCACCCGTCTCGAGATAACGCGCCTGCAGCCGCTTCGCAAGCTCCTTCCCGGTTCCAAGCGCCCGGCTGCATTCGATCAGACGCGCAAGCACATCCTCGTCCTTTTCGAGCAGCTTTTCATAATAGGACTCCGCCTTTTCATAGTCCTGCGCACCGTAGTACGCATCCGCCGCGCGGCGGTACAGCTCGTCCGTCTCGCTCCCCCACTGCATTGCCGATTCGTAATCCTCCGCAGCGCTGCGGTATGCATCCGTCTGTTCGCTGCCCTGCGCGCTCTGCGCCAGCTCCCAGTACGCGTCGCCTCGCTGCTCATACGCCTGCGCGTTCTTCGGGTCGATCTCGATGGCTGCGGTAAAGGCCAGAATCGCCTCTTCATACCTTCCGTCCGACAGATAGCGCACGCCCAGATCGTACCGGGACTGCCACGTCGGCGCGGACTGCTCCTCAGCGTCAACGGAATGCGCGGAACAGGCGCTCAGCAAGCCGAGCAGCGCCAGCAGGAAACACATCATCTTTATTCTTTTCATATTTTTCTCCATTTTTTCCAAATATCTATAACGCAGACAAAAGGGGCAGCGTGGAAGCACTGCCCCTTTGTAATTCTGTCTTAGTTGAAGCTGCTCTGCATGGTCGCCTTCAGGCCCTGATCCGTGTTCTGCAGCTCGCGGGCCGCCGTATCCATCAGCGTTGCGTAGCCCTCCAGCATTTCAGAGAAGCTTGTGAAGCTGCTCTGCATACTCTCAAACTTTGCAACAAACGCAGCCTGTGCCTCGCCCTTCCAGGTCTCGTTCAGCGCAAGGATCAGCGAGCGCAGCCGCGCCATCGTGTCGTCGTGCTGACTGCGGAGATTGCGGACCTCTGTCGCCTTGGAATTCAATACCTCGGGTGTTACCTGAATCAATGCCATGATCATTTCCTCCTATTTATATTTTATAAATTTTAAACTTCAAATTCAGCTGTCTGCTTTTTCTGCGTTTTTCTCCAGCTCTTCTCTCACGCTTGCCTGATAGCTCTGCACCTCTGCGTTGATGTAGCCCAGAAAATGAACCGAATCAATATCCTCATGCTGGAACAGGAACATCGTTTCCGCATCGATATACCCCTCCGGGAACGGTTCGCCAATGTAGTCATACGTGGTGTTTGTCTGCTCGTCATGAACGATTGTGCCGATAATGAGCAATTTCCGTGTGGCGCCCTGCAGAGCGACCACGCTTCCGATCGGCAGCAGATCCTTATACATAATACATATCCTCCCTTACTGGTGTTTACCGGAACGCAAATTCCAGCATCTCATCCACATATTTTTTGCTTTGCTTATAGAAAGACTTCACATTTTTCGCCGCTTCGATCACGAAATTCGCCGTCGAATCAGCGTCCATGAACTTACTCCGGAGCCATTCATCCGGCTTGTACCATTTGAACTCATTCCCGATGACGTCGTCAAACGAGGTTTTGCCCCACACAAAGGAATATCCGGTCTTGCCCGTCAGATCCGTATTGAGCTTTCCGAACGACTTGAGCATTTTCTCCGTGCCTTTCAGGAGCGACACCATATCCAGTCCCGTATAGGCCAGCTCGCCGAATTTCTCACCGGCTTTCTTGTTTCCGAGCATTTCGCCCAGCTCTCCGCCATTCTTCTTCAGCAGATCCTTCAGGTAATTTGTTTTCCCCACCTCGTCGTACTCATCACGCGCAACATGGACTATATCCGCGCTTGCGCTTGCAATATCGTTTCCTGCGCTGGTAATGATACAGAGTGCAACCGGAATTCCCGCAACGGTGCTGCACGCGGCAACTGCTCCGGCGATTTTGACAATACTCTTGCCGATCTTGACCGCGCCCTTGCCGTATTCCACGACATCATACATGGTCCCGTGATTCTGATAGCTTTTCTTTGCCGCGCTGACGACGTTCGAAACAGAGGTTTTGACCGCGCTGCCAAAGTCCGAGACATCGTCCTTGAGCTTGGAGAACCACCCCTTCTTTTTGCTGACCACCGCCTGCTTGACGCCGTCGCACAGGGTTTCGGAGGTCCGAAGGCCAAACGTCTTTCCCAGCTCGTCCGCGCATTTCTGCCTGTCGATCCCCCGCAGCGCGACAGCCGGCAGCGTTGTGGCCGCGAGGCCCGCGCCAATGGCGTCGGCGGCTTCGCCAAGCCCTCTTGCTCTGTGGCCGAGCTTCTGGTCCGTCTGCGTGAAGCGGTCGCTTGCGGCAAGCAGCATCTGCGTCATTGCCTCCAGCTGGGTCTGCTCTGTCGTGCATCTGCGGGAAAGCGCCTCCAGCGACTGTCTGATCTGCTGCGTCGCCGCGATCTGCATATCCAGTCCGTTCAGGACGCTGGAAACATTCACGGCGACCGCGCGCATCGCACCCGACTGCTGTCTCAGCCGTGCCTGCGCCTGCTGGACGACTGCGGATTCAATTTTGATCTGCACCGGCACAACCTCCTTACCATTCGCCGCCTCCGCCGGAGCCCGCCCCGCCTGACGCGGACATGGACGCCTTTGTTCGTGCTTCTGCGGCTTCAAACTCATCTGCGGCCTTGCGGATCGTGTGCGCAAGACGCGACAGCTCATCCTGGATCTTTCGGATCTCGCGCAGCCGGCGCTCGGCTGCCTGATCGTATGTATCGGCGGCTTCTCCGGCCCACACGCCGGCAAGCTGCTGCCGGAGCGCCTGAATGCTCTGCGCGATCTGACTGCATTGCTGCTCGCTCTGTTCAAGCTGTCTTGCCTGCGCACGCGCATTTTCATAATCTATGCGGATCAGGCTCATTTCTGAAGCTCCTTTCCAAGGGTGTGTTTCAGGATGGTTCTATCTTACACTATGTAAAATAATTTGTCAATATGTTAATTCAAATACGTTGTAATATACAAAAACTGGCGCTGCAATTTGTTAAAAACAGCAAATTACTCCAACACAGCGCGGCCCTGCAGGCTTGCGCCGTCCCAGATCCCGCAGGACGCAAGCGTTCTGGACTCCGCAATGGGCGCTCCCTGGTCGTACAGGCGGATCGCAGTGCAGCTGCCGTAAACCTGCGGATACAGGGCGCGGAGCATTTCCAGAACACGCGCATTCACCTCCGCGACCGGCAGGAACGCCGGAAGCTCCACATCCAGCTGCTCGTCTCCGATGGTCAGGGTCACGATCACATTCTGACAGGCCTTCATTGCGGCGCGCCCTCCCGTACCAGCGCACGCAGCGTGCGCCGGATCTGCTCCGGCGTGCTCCTGCGGACGATCCAGTCCTCCGTCTCCTCCTCGCCGGGCTCCAGCCGGAGCAGCATATCGGAATCGTACACAAGACAAAGGCTTTCCAGCGTTCGCGTCTGCAAATGGACCGTGTTCACGCAGCAATAGCCGCACCGCCGTTCCAGACCGGCAAGCAGAAGCGCCGCCGCGTCCTCCGGCATTCCGGCTGCCAGCAGCTCTGCCCGGCCTGCGTCTGTGTCCTTCAGACAGTGCTGCAGCAGCTCGTTTGTAAGGCTCCAGTGCGTCTGCGCCTCAGGGGCTTCCTGCGCTTTGCAGCACTCCATCAGCCTTGCAAGCGCCAGCTCTTCTATTTCCCCGTCCGCAGCTCCGGTCAGGCTTGCCAGCTCGCCATCCTTTGTCAGCTGCGCCCAGCAGCTCCCCTGCCGGTACAATACGACGGACGGCTCCGCCTGTCCGCAGTTGACCGCATCGACAGTCAGATACAAGTCGCATTCCGCACAGATTTCAATGAGCCGCCGCAGATCGCCGCGCACGATCGCCGCGCCTTCAAATTGCCGCGTGATCGCGCCGCTCTGCTCCAGCTCCTCCAGGCAGACTTCATATGCTCCGCGCCCAATTCGGACGCCAGCACGACCAGCGCTCTGATCGAGAGCCTGCTCCGCTCCATTTTCTCTGCCTCCTCTATCTCCTCTATTTTTGTACTGCCTTCAGCTTGACCGCATGGCCATCCTGAACCAGATAGCCCATGCCGGCGCCTGCATCCTGTGACGCGGCGCTGTACGCCAGATCGGTCCGGGCAAACATATGCGCCTGCGCGCTTCCGCCAAGCAGAAGGGTCGTTTTTCCGGTCATTTCCATGGTGAAGCGCTCGCCCGAAGCGGACAGCTTTGTAATGTCCGCCGCGTTTCCGCTTACGATCACCGCGACGCGCAGCCCTTTGCCAAGGACCAGAATGCTGGCCAGCCGCCGCAGCGTCTGGTCGTTGATCGAATCGATGCAGCGCTTCAGATCGTCAATGCAGATCAGGATCCACGGCCAGTCCGTGCTCCCGGCGCTCGCGTCCTTTCTTTTCTGCATCTCCGGCATCAGCGCGGCGATCTCACCGTCAAACGCCGCCGCAGCCTGCGCCTGCGCGCCGTGAAATACAATGTGCTTCGCAGGCGCAAGCTTTTCTGCGGCCTGCGCAAAAATGGCCTGAACGGTACTGCTTCCGTCCTGCGCGCAGGAGATCAGCAGAAACTGCTCCTGCGCAAGCGCGGCGAAGCACGGCTGCACGGACTGCTCCGTAAGACCGCAGAGGATCTGCTCCGACGGATATTCCCGCCAGTCCACGACCTCCGGCAGCACCGGGATCGGCGGCGGGCAGGCGCCTGTCCATGCCCCGCGCATCAGCCCGGCAAGCCGCCGGATCTCATTGACGCGGTCGATCTCCCGTTTTCCCGCTGCGGGAAGCGCCGTCTGGAATTCCAGCGGCGGAGTGCTTCTGACCAGACCGCGTCCGGCCAGATTTTCCGGCTCCAGACCGTTCGTTTTGCCGACGATCTGCGCGTAATCGCCGCGGTCCGTCATCCGCAGGCAGACAGCCGCCTTGATGTGCTGGCTGATCCGGTACGGCAGCGCGTTCACCGCGCCAGCGCTGACCAGCAGATACATCCCACAGGCCGCGCCGTCCCGCACGAGCGTCTGCAAAAAGCCGTCGATATCCGGGTACAGCTCCAGCGCAGGCGCAACGTGATCCAGCAGAAGCACGATCCATGGCAGCTGCTCGCCGGTGGCTTCCCGGTAAGCGTCTATGCTGACGAGGCCCTGTCCGGCAAGCAGCTTCTTCCGGAGGTCCAGCGTGTCGATGAGCATGGTCGTCAGCTTGCTCTGCTTCTGCGCGTCGTCTCCGTCCACGATGCCGCCGACGTGCGGCAGCTCCCGGAACAGCCGGAGGCTCCCGCCGCCGAAGTCCATCAGATAGAGGTGCACCTGCTCCGGAGAATAGCAGAGGGAAAGGGACATGACCGCCGATTGCAGCAGCGTCGTTTTCCCGGTCGCAGGCGCACCGTAGACTGCATAGCTTCCGGATTCCGAGAAGTTCAGCGACATCGGGCGCTGCGACTGCGCCGCAGGATCGTCCAGAAGGCCGATGACGGCCCGCAGGCCCTGCTGCTGCGTTTCCCAATGCGCGCCGTCGAACGCCGCGCAGACGACGTCGCGCAGACGCAGCTGTTCGGGCAGCTTTGCCGTCCAGAGCTGCCGCGCCTTTTCCACGCCGCGCTCCCGGCAATAGCGGTCCAGATAGTCCACGACCGCATTGATCTCCTTTCGTTCGGAGCGGTATCCCGTTGTTTTTTCCGGTTCGTAGCAATGGCGGTTCCCGTACAGGTCCACCACAGCCGTCTGTCCGCCCGTCTGCCCCGCAGTCTCGCGGAACGGCTGATAGGGTGCGCCGCTCCAATAGGACTGGATCTGCTCATAGACCTCGTCCTCGCCCACATGCACGTAGGCGCGGCCCGGCGTTGTGATCTGCGCCGCGTCGGTATGGTGCAGCATCTCCCGGCTGTCTGCGGCGTTTGCCACCTTCAAACACCAGCGGAAGCGCGTATTCGCGTTCATTTTATCGTCTACAACACCGGCGGGCTTCTGCGTCAGAAGGATCATATGGACACCCAGCGTCCGGCCAACCGCGAACACGCGATTGACCGCCTGCATGAATTCCGGGAACCGGTTCTTGAATTCCGCGAACTCGTCGATCACGATAAACAGATATCCCAGCTGCTCATCCGCCTTGCCCTCGCGCAGCAGCCGTCTGTAATCGGAGATATTGCTGACCTTCCAGCGGTCGAGCAGCTCCTTGCGCCGCGTCAGCTCGTATTCGAGCGCGATGAGGTTCCGGCCGATGCTCGTATCCAGATCGGATATGCGTCCGGCAAGATGCGGCAGATTCTGGAACGGGAGCAGCAGGCCGGTGCCCTTAAAGTCGATCAGCACGAAGCTGACCACATCCGGTGGGAAGCGGACTGCCATCGACAGGATCCAGGACTGCACCATTTCGGACTTGCCGGAGCCGGTCGTGCCCGCGACAAGGCCGTGCGGCCCGTGCCGCTTTTCATGAATATCGAACAGGAACGGCGTGCCGTCGCCGCGAACGCCGATCGGGACCGCCATGCTGCGCTCCGGCTCTGCGTTCGCCCAGTTTTTATCCAGTGCCAGCTCCGAGGGCCGCGAAACGTGATAGCCCTGCAGGAACGACACCGAGCGCGGCAGCGCCGGAGCGCCCTTCGCCTTCATGCGGAGCGGCGCCATGCTGCGTGCGAACTGCTCGTACCGGGCCTGCGGCACCTGCTCCGGCTGGAACGGCTGCTTCCGGGACGCGTGCCTGCGCTCAAACAGCACGCCCACTGCTTCCCTGCAGTCCAGAATATCGTGGCATTCCTCCGGGAGCAGATCGATCCGGTCAAACAGGTACAGCACGCTGATGCCAAGCTCCCGGCGGTTTGCCGTCAGAAATTTCATAAACGCGTGCTGCGTGACCGTCTCCGGCGCTGCGCACACGAACAGGTACCACGGCTTTGCACGCGGCGCTGCGCCGAGCCCGGCGTTCTGTCCGGCAGCGGCCCGCGCCGAGAAGACCGGCTCGAGCCGTTCAAGCAGTGCGCGGATCGTTTCGGGCGTGTTTGCGATCAGGCGCGCTGTATGCCCCTCGTCCCAGCAATGCGGCAGCCAGCGGCAGAATTCCCACTGCGCAGTCTCCTCCTGCTCGCAGAGCACGACGATCCGCAGATCGCAGTAGCTGTGATGGGCCGCGGCCTGCACGATCAGATTTTTCCCAAGCGCGACGCAGCGCGCGCGTTTTCCCACAACGCCGCAGGACAGATGCTCACCCAGCGGAACGCAGATCGGGCAGTCCGGAACCATGGCGAACCGCTCCGCGATCTGCGTCGGCTGCTCCGCGAGGACATCGCTTTCCAGCCGCAGCATCTGCTTCGGCGCCTGAACCGAGAAGCTTGCCGGGAGCGTTCCGCTGCCAACGCGCAGGGAAAGAAAATCCTCGTCGCGGGAGAGCCGCCCCCACAGCTCCCGGTCGACCGCCGCCGCTCTTCGGATGCACACATCCGTCGACGGGGACATATGTGCAAGAACGGTCTGCTGTTCGCTGCGAAGCGCCTCCAGCTCACGGACCTGCTCCTGCAGATACGTGCTGTATGTATCCAGCCGCAGCTGCTGCTGGGAACGGTACTTTTTCTTTTCACCCCGGTAGCGGAGGATCGATACCACCACGCCGATGATGGTCGTGGGGACGCTGAAATACAGCATGGTCATCACATTGGTGACCAGAAGGCACACCGCGACCATCACGATCACGCTGAGCAGCGGCGCAAGCAGGATATTCAGCCAGCTGACATTCGGCTTTCCGCCGATCGTCGGCGGCGCCTGCAGCTCCAGCGTTTTGCAGGGCGTTTCCTCCAGCAGGCGCGGCGACGGCTTAAAGCAGAACGGATACGGATCGTCCGGCGACACCGCCGTCCGCTTTTCGGGCGCAGCGGCCGGCTTCACGCGCACAGCCTTGCTGCTCCACACGAAGAGCCGGTCCCCGCTGACGCGGAGCTGGCAGAAGCCGATCGAGAGCACATCCCCGTCGGCAAGCACGCCGCTTCCGGCAAGGCGCATATTCAAATAGGTGCCGTTCCGGCTTTTGAGATCCTGAAAGCGCCACCGGCCATCCTGATAGAACAGCGCAGTATGCTTTCCGGAGATCTGCTGATCCGCGATCTGGATATCGCAGTCCGCGTTCCGGCCGATCGTGAGCCGTTCCGTCCCGGTCAGCGGCACCGGAACGGCGGCCTTTGTGCGGTACGCCGTAAGCGCGAGATGCGCGTCCGGATCCAGAACGAGCGATTTTTCATACGGGAGCTTCTCCTGCCGGAACCCGGCGCCGGACACGGACCAGCTATCCGCGTCCGTTTTGACCGTGATCGTCTTTTTTCCAAGACAGGCAGCGGCAAGCTGGATGGTGCAGCCCGCAGCTTTTCCGATCGTGCACGTTTCGCCTGATTGGAGCTTCGCCTCAAGCAGCCGCTCCCGGTCATAGATGCGTATGATGATCTCCATATCTGCGTCTCCCATCAACCGTTATTGCCTGAATTGATTCAGGTCAGTAAAGGAAAAAATACGCGCCAGCTCGTCCGTATAGATCCCCATCACAGGCAGAAGCTTTGCGGTCTGCGCGTTTTGCAGGAACAGGAACAGCAGAGACAGGAAATTCGTCCAGCTCAGCTCCCGCGACTGATTTTCAATCGAGGAGATCGTCTGCCGCGTAACGCCGATGCAGTCCGCCAGCTGCGTCTGCGACAGGCCGAGCCGTGCGCGCAGCGCCGGAAGATTTTCCGCCATCGCCTGTGTATACTTTTTTCGATCCAGACTCAGAATTCCCAGTGGCTCCATGTAATTGCCTCATTTCCAAAATATCTCTAAATTTATCATACCAAATGGCAGCCAGATTGTCAATTTTCACATCATAAAATCCCGTGTCAGTGCCTCCCGGAGAAGCAGCCGTTCAACAGAACGAGGCTGCCGCAGATTTTTTCATCTGCGGCAGCCTCGTTGTTTTTACGCAATATCGTACTGACTTTTATAGATTTCGTAATAGAAGCCCTTTTTCTCCAGCAGGTCGCGGTGCTTGCCCTGCTCGACGATGCGGCCGTCGCGCAGGACCAGAATGAGGTCGGCGTCGACGATCGTGGACAGGCGGTGGGCGATGATGAAGCACGTCCTGCCGCGCATAAGGCGGTCCATGGCCTTCTGGATGAGAAGCTCCGTGCGCGTGTCGACGTTGGACGTCGCCTCGTCGAGGATCAGCAGCTCCCGCTGCGCGAGCAGCGCCCGCGCAATGGTCAGCAGCTGCTTCTGGCCGGAGGAGATGGACGAGGTATCGCTGCCGATGACCGTATCGTAGCCCTGTGGAAGCGTGCGGATAAAGTGGTCACAGTACGCCTCGTCGCAGGCGCGGATGATCTCCTCGCGCGTCGCGTCCGGCTTGCCGAAGGCCACGTTTTCGGCGATCGTGCCGCCGAAGAGCCACGTGTCCTGCAGGACCATGCCGAAGCGGTCGCGCGTGGAGGCGCGGGAATAGTCCGCGATGTCGCGCCCGCTCAGCAGAATACTGCCGGAATCGACGTCATAGAAGCGCATGAGCAGATTTACAATTGTTGTCTTGCCCGCGCCGGTCGGGCCGACGATGGCAACGTGCTGGCCCTTTTCCACGTGCAGGTTCAGATCCTGAATGAGCTCGGTGCCCGGCTCGTAGGAGAAGTCCACGTGGCGGAACTCTACGCTGCCGTCTCCGCCTGCGGGAAGCTCCTGTTCGATCGGCGCTTCCTCCGGCAGCTCCAGCAGGTCGACGACGCGCTGGGCAGCGGCCTTGGCCTGCTGCAGGGTGCTCAGACCGTTGGAGATCTGCTCGAGCGGCTCGGAAAACTGCCGCGCGAACAGCACCAGCGTCACGATCACGCCCACCGGAACGCCCTGCCGCACGATGAGCCAGCCGCCAAGCAGGTTGATGGCGATATAGGCCAGAGAATTGGACGCGGCGATGACCGGCTGGACGATGGCGGACAGATAGGTCGCCTTCGCCTCGGACACGCGGCGCGCGTCGTTGATCCTGGCATGGCGTTCGGCGCAGTGCTCTTCGAGATTATAGGCCTTTGTCGTCGCGTAGTTCGTGTAGGCTTCCTCCACAACGGAATACAGCTCGCCGGACTGCTTGAACATCTGATGGAAATACGTTTCCGAGCGGCCCGCGATCTTGGCCGACAGCCAGATGGAGACCGGCATGAACGCGATCACGGCCAGCGAAAGCTGCCAGTTCTGCAAAAACATCACGACCGCGATGGCCAGGATCTGCAAAAAGCCGCCTGTAATGGTGTCGAGGACGGTATGCAGGGAGCCGCCGATCCGGGACACGTCCTCCGTCATGCGCGAGAGAATATCGCCGACGGGCGTGTGATCGACAAAGCTGACGGGCAGGCGCTGGATTTTGTCGGAGATCTGGATGCGCAGATTGCAGGTAAAATACCGGCTGACGGCGCGGTTGAGCAGCTGCATTTTGCCGTAGCTGATGGCGGCGCGCAGGAGATACACACCGGCCAGCGCCAGAAGCCCCGGCGCGAGCTGCGCCAGCACGGACGCGCCCGTCTCCGGCGCGTCGAAATAGTCAATTAAGATCTGCACCAGCGCGCCCATCTGCGTTGGGATGATCAGCGCGCACACAACGAGCGCCAGACTCATGACGACGCCGAGCGCAAGCTGCCAGCGGATGGCCTTCGCGCCCTTCAGCAGCTGGATGAGCGCGTCGGCGGAAACGTGGGTTCTCTGTTCCTGCTTCACTTCGCATCACCTCCGGTCTGTGAGGCATAGATCTCCTGATAGATCTTGCAGCGGGACAAAAGCTCCGCATGAACGCCGTGGTCGACCAGCCGCCCGCGATCCATGACGAAGATGTGATCCGCGTTCATGGCCGAGGTGATGCGCTGGGTGATGACGATCTGGGTCTTGCCCTGAATTTTCTCGTTGAGGCTCCGCCGCAGATTCGCCTCCGTCAAAAAGTCGAGTGCGGAGAAGCTGTCGTCAAAGACGTAGATCGGCGCGTCCTTTAAAATGGCGCGCGCGATGCACAGGCGCTGCTTCTGGCCGCCGGAGAGGTTCTTGCCGGACTGCTGGAGCGGATGCTCCAGATGCTCGGGCAGGGAGTTGAGGAAGGGCGTGAGCTGCGCGATATCGGCGGCTTCGAGAATGTCCGCTTCCTCCGCACCGGGACGGCCCATCTCGATGTTGTGCCGGATGGTGCCGGAATACACGGCGGTCTTTTGCAGGACACAGCTGATGTTCTTCCGGATCACGCCCCGGTCGATCTGCGAAGCGCTGACGCCGTCGAAGAGGATCTGTCCTTCGGTCGGCAGACGGAAGGACAGCAGCAGCTGCACGAGCGTACTTTTGCCGCTGCCCGTGCCGCCGATGACGGCGATCTTCTGCCCCGGCAGAATGTGCATACTGACATTCTGCACGGCGGCCTCCGACGCGCCCTCATAGCGGAAGGTCACATGGTCGAGGGCGATTTCGCCCCTGAACGTGTGCTCCGCGCCTTTGGCTGTCTCCTGCATCCCTGCAGCGTGGAAAATTTCGCCGATGCGGTCCGCCGCGACCTTGGCGTGCGGCAGCATGACCATCGCGAAGCCGCCCATCAGAACGCCGTTGGCGACAAGCGCCAGATACTGGATGATGGCAAAGATATCGCCGCCGGAGATGGCGTGGCTGCCTGTCTCCATACGCCAGCCGCCGAGCCATATGATCGCCACGCCTGCGAGATTCACAAGCAGCACGGCTGCCGGACTCAGAAGTCCCATCTGCACATTGGCGTTGATGATGTTCTCGGCCATGACGTGCGTCGCGTCGGCGATCTTCTGCTGCAGGCTTGCTTCCTTATTAAATGCGCGGATGACGCGGATGCCGTGCAGGCGCTCGCGCATGACGTCGTTCTGAATGTCGATGTACTTGTCGGACGTTTCGTGCAGGGGGCCGATCCGTTTGCTGATGGGCCGGACGATCAGAAAGATCGCCGGGACGAACAGCAGCAGGATCAGGCTCATCATCACGTCCTTGCGCAGCGACAGAATGACGCCGCCGAAAAACAGCACCGGGATCGTGATGAGACTGCCGGAGATCATCGACGCGACCCAGGAGACCGTTCCGATATCGTAGGTCGACCGGGACAGGAGCGCGGCAGCGCCGATGGCGTTGAATTCCTCGAACGTCATATTGTTGACGAGGGAAAACACGTCCGTGCGCAGGTCGGCGTTGAAGCCCGCGACCACATCGCAGCTGATCTTCCGCCCGGCCAGAAGCGCGGCAAGGCCAGCCGCCGCAACGGCCAGCATCCACGCGCAGCAGCGCACGATATACGCAAAGTCCGACTGCCGGACGCCGTTATTCAAAATGTCGTTCATGATCGTCGGCAGCAGCAGATCGCACACCGTCGCCGCCGCGACCAGCAGCATCGCCAGCGCAATGCGCCTGCGGTACGGCTTCAGATAAGGCAGGATATCCTTCATGAATGGCTCTCATTCCTCTCTGTAGTTCATTTCCCGGAAGACAGTCCAGATTTTTATTATAGCATGGCAAACAAGCGTTCGCAAGTGTCTTTTTTATTTTAAAGAGCCGAAGCGTTCCTGCTTTCCATGATCTTCAATCTCCGCATTCTTTCGTTATTATCGTATCTATATTCATTATTGTCGAAATATCAGCTTGCATTGCAGTCCGGACGATGGTATGATGGCAGTGCTGAAACGGACAGCGGACTGTGCGGACGCTTGCAGACCTTGTTCGTTCCAATTCCTCGTCATCCTTTCTGACATTTCTGACATCTCCCTTCTGCATCCGCGCCGCACAGCTACAAGACCCCGCCGGGCACTGCCGCCCGGCGGGGTCCTGTGCGTTCGACCATGCGGAAACTTGCCGCTTTTTGTTTGAAATAGCGAAACACTCCATTGCAATCGCGTCCGGCTGCTGGTATAATGCAAGCAGAAAGGAAGCCTTTCGGCTTTGTTTTCCCGAACGCTGTTTTCTTTGGAGAATAACCATGCGATATAAGAAATTATTTGTCCTTCTGCTGGCGCTGGCGCTTTTGTGCCCGTGTCTGGCGCTTGCGGATGCGGCCCAGCCGCGCACGGAGGCAGGCCGTCAGGTGGCTGAATACATGGATGAGGCGGGCGTGAAG